>Ga0196895_1000004_pt1 | contig 42539 bp, 73 predicted proteins | sample VirMetDEL_Aug_30_FD_166408 | JGI IMG/M metagenome (GOLD analysis project Ga0196895, IMG submission 166408) | Aqueous microbial communities from the Delaware River and Bay under freshwater to marine salinity gradient to study organic matter... | ecosystem: Environmental > Aquatic > Marine >...
TCCATCAGAGTTGAAGTAATCAACGGAAGGTACTTTTTGATCAGGGAGCCGAGGAAATCTTGGCTCCCGGCGATGCCGAAAAAATCGGTGTTGTACCTCAACATTTCAAACTCCAGACGAATCAACGTCTGGCCGTCAGGTACATGGTTATCAATGAGGGCTTGGGTTTTGAGTTGCAGCGGCTCGCCCATTTCGCGCGGCACTGCAACATAGTTCATCATCAACTTCATGGCTTCGGTGCTGACGCCGTAGTCGCCCAGCTTGGGCGCATTAGCTACCGGATACTTGGCAAGAATCTCGCGCCCAACAGTGGCAGGCAGACGAGAGATGATGAACGTGCAATCTTGGCCATCAAGGTCTTTGATGGTGATTTCTTTAGGCTTGATCAGTTCCACAGCTTGCTCCTTAGCTGCTCCAAAGTGATGCCGGCAGAAGAATCGGAGCGGGATTCTTGTCGGGTGGCCACCCTATCTGCCAGCAACTCGGTCAAATTCGCGGACGGGTCGAGGACACAGCAGCGAACTTCAAAATGTAAGCCTGAGACTTGATGCGACCATCAGCGGAAGTGCCAAACCCACCGGGGCCACTGGTGATAATGCCGTCACTCAAGGTTGCAGTGGCGCCATTGGGCATAACCTGAGTCAGCGTGATCACGTCACGGTTAACCACTTTTCCGCGAGCTGCTGCGTTAGCCTCAAACAGAACAGCCATGTTATTGGCTTCTTCGGTGTTCGGGGTGACGTTAATTGTCAGCTCGATAGGGGTCAGCAGCGCTCTGGTAACGGAGTTGCCGTTAATGTCCAGCTCCATTTCCGCAATGGCGCGGTCTGCAAAGCTGAACGGGTCTGCATCGCTGGCGAAGGCCGACAGGGCGAACCCTGCCGGGAATGTTTCGGACGCCTTGAGGGTAAGGCTGGAACCAATTGCACTTACGTCTGCCATTTGGCGCTCCTTAGATGATCAGGTTGTGAGAGCCTTCGACCTTGCGGACGCCCTCGTTTGCGGAATAGATCAGGGTGTATTGCAGGACAAACTCGGCCAGGTCAGACGGGCCAGTTACCCGGATGATCTGAGCGTCTGCCCAATACCCATTATTGACGACTTGGTGGAAGGCCAGCGGGTCGCCGCTAATGCTTTCGATGTCGATCTTCTGAGTAGCAGTGAGGGTCTTCCCGGCAATGATAGTGCCGTTGACCTTTGCTTGCTCGGCGGCTTCGTTGATCAGAATCAGGCCCTCTGCACGGCCTTGCTGCGATGCCGGGACAATGCCTTTGACCAGCAGCAGATTCAGGAAGTTGGACGCCAGCAGGGATTTCAGCCACTGCTCATTGAGATGCACGCCCATATCAAGCGGTGCGGTAGCAGGTCCGCACAGATAGCCGCGCTGGAAGAACGAAATGTTCTGGCCATACATAGCAGTCTGGCCGTAGTAGTTCACGCGCAGCGGGTCATACAGATTGGCGCCGAGGTCGCTGGTCACGTCTGCGGTATAGGTGATCTGCGGGCTGCGGAACATGAAGTTAACAACGGCGTTGCGGCGGTTGTAGTTCACGCTAGCGGCGATTGCCTGCGGCAGAGCTTCCTTGTACTCGCCGGCAGTCAGGTTCAAGATCAGGCCGTTAGAGGCGGTGCCGATCAGCGCAGCCGACCAAGTTGCAGCGGTAGAGGCGTCAACGCTCCAGTAGTGCTGGTACTTGACGTTCTCGCCAGCGATGTACTCGGCCAGCGGAGTGGCATCGGCCAGCAGCGCAGTGATGCCGCTAGAGGTGCCGAACGAATCGGATACTTGCTCGGCAGCCTTAAAGGCATCCAGCGGGGTTTGAGCCAGAACGCCAGGAGACAGGATGCGGCCTACTTGGGTCAGGCCCAGCAGCGGGGCAAGATCGTTAGGACCGCCAGCGCTGGTGACAACTACAGCTGCATTGGCTACGGTGTCGCCCTCGATCTCAAAGATGCCGTCAACGGCGTTATAGGTAACGGTGGCGGCTGCGTACTGAGCGCCGCCAACAGCCTGGAGAGCGGTTTGAATGGCGGTGGCCACAGCGGCATAGCTCAGAGCGGCAGACAGGTTGACGCCAGTCAGGTTTGCCGGGGCGGCGCCAAGCTGAATGCTCAAGGTGCCAGCGGTGATGGCCTGCAATGCAGTCAGCGCGGAAACAGTGGTCGAGCCGTAAATCTTCGGCTTGCGACCAGTCGGGGCGTAAGCAGCGAACAGCAGAGCGCGCGGGCGAGTTGCCGGGGCCGGACTGACATAGCCGAAGTATTCGCGGGCAAAGTCTGCCTCGGGCGAGCTGGAGCCAAAGTAATCATCGGCGCCGCCGCTGACGACTTCAATTTGTGCGCCAACCGGGACGCGCTGGTCAGTGGTGAAACGCAGGCCGATCAGCTCACGTTGAGGAACTCGGGATGCGCCAGCAACTGCGCTGGTGATCTCGACGTATCGGGTGGATTTAATCGGCATGCTATAGCCCTCAGACCCTGTAAAAATCTGCCTGAGTCGAAGTGACTACAGGCGCCGTGGTTGTGTTTTCTACGGTGTGCGTGATGGTCACATCAAAGGACGGCATCAGTTCAAACTGGCCTTGATCGTTCACGATGTAAGGCCTCCGAATCGCAGTAATTCGCCGCACTCCGTTTGCCTTATTCACGGCTTGGAGGGCGTCAACAAACTGCCTAGATTGTAGCGCCATAGAAGCGGCGCGACAAATATCTGTCGCTTGCGGGAATGTCGGAGTGTCTGTTTCCTGACACGCCGCCATGATTTGCAATGTGGTGGCGAATGTCTGCGACTGAGTTAGCGCGGCTTCTTCCAGCGTTTCGGTATAGGTGCGCTGCTGCCATCCCTCGGGAGACTCGCCAAGGCTGCTGATATAGATGGCCTTTTCTGCGTCCGTGTTGCGGCCTTCCGTGGTCGGCTGATTGTTGGCGATGACCAAAACGTCCGTGATGTCATATAGAGGCAGCAACGCCAGCAGTTGGGCGCGGACAAAGATGCGAAGCTCTAAGTCAGTCATTCCGCAGGCCCTATATCAATCACCAAGATTTCGACCCAGCCGTCCTGGCCGTACCAGTCCTTAACGTCCACCACCTCATGCAACTTGGCGCCCTCAATGAATCGATCAGGAGACTTTCCGCGCTGGATTCCAGAGATAGGCGCCTTCATCCAAATGGTGTGGTATTCCTTAGCTAGATCAAGGCCGAGCTGCTCATACTTCTTAGCGTCCACAGGCTGCCAAGACACGCGCACGTCTACGGCTTGCGCGTATTCAGTTACCCATGCGCCCACTTCGTTCTGAGTGCGCCCGATAGCGGATAGGTGCTGAATCGTCTGCTGAGCAATAGCGCCGAATGCGATGCCAAGTAAGTTAGCGCCGGGAATCATTTGTCGCTTACCTTGCTGTCAACGCTGGAAAGCATGATTCCGGTGTCTACCAGCGGTTTAGTGCTGGTGTTCTTCGGCTTGTCTTTGCGATTCAGGCGGTTATAGATCGTGGATGCAGACAGCGCGGGCTGAGTGATTTCCACAATCTTCTCTTTGATCTGGCCAACCACGCTAAGGCCAAACGACTCCAGCATTTGCAGAGTAGTCATGCGACCAGATAGCACGCGTTTGGCGCCTTGAGCCAAAGTCTGCTGCCATGCCTCGCGCTGCTCTTGAATGGTCGAGCGCATAAACGAGCGCGGCGGAATGCCGTTCTGAGGCGATCCGAACTCCTGAATCGTGGCGATGTAAGCCACAGGCGTTCCATCTGGATAGCGCGAAGTATCAAAGAAACCAACCTCAGCACGCTTGCGCTCAAGGTTGGCGATCTCTGTTTTCAGCGCGGCAATGCCAGGTCCGCTACGCTTTACGGTAGCCACAGCCTGCCCCTGTTCGGGAACCCGCCACCAACTCTACGGAATGCGGCACGCTCAGGCGATCCACCTATATAAACGCCGCCAGCAGAGCAGCGAGCCAGCAGAGCCAGCAGTTGTGCGCCGTAGGGTGTACCGCCAAGCCAATACTTGTACTCGCTGCTGCCGTAAGGAGGCGTCTGATATGAGACAGAAACGCTGCCGATTGTTGCAGATGCAACAGGACCAAGCACTCCGGTGCCAGACTGCGCAGCCTGATTCAGTTGCAGCAAGTGCGCAGTCATCAGCATCCAGCCCGTATCGCCACATTCGCACCCGGTATCGCTGATAAAGCACAAGGCTTGCTCAGCGGTAGCCTGCACCACGGCATCGCTCACCGATGCAAACTGAGGGTACAGGGTGCGGAATGTGGCTAGCGGGAACATGGCTTATTCGCCTCGCTTGGCGCGCACTTTTGTGCCGGTCTTTTTCTCGACCACTTCGGCATCGGCCTCAGTGTCCGGGGCTGCGTCATCGGCGCCTTGCATGTCAGCTACAACAGCTTCAACTTCGACTTTCTTGTCAGTCCACTTGAGGAAGCCGTTTTTGTGGTGCAGCTGGAACACGCGGTTATTCTTGAGCAGATTAAGGTCTGCGTCACTAACCTTCGTCACAACGCCTTGAGGAGTGTAGAAGTGCTGATCCGGCACGTTTGCGCCGCCAGCGATAAGCACCTCTTTGCCGTTCTCCAAGGTGTAAACCACGGAATCGGTGAGGGTGCTATAAACGAATACGTCATTGGCCATTGAATTATGCTCCAAGGTAGAAAAGAGCCGCCCCTATCCAAGCGGGCGGCAAGGGGAGTTACACAGCAGTGCGGCGGCGGAACAGGTACGGGCGCTTAACCATCACGCCAGCAGTAGCCATGCCGAAGTCTTCAATGTAGCCCTTAACGCGACGCTCGGAGCCGATGTTGAAGAACTTAGCCGGAACTACTTGGATGATAGCCTGACCGCCATCGGTCGAACCGTCTTCCACGGCATCGGCGAAGTAGTAAGCCACGTTTGCCCCACCGTTAGCGGCGATGAACTCCGGGGCGTACTCGAAGCGCAGGTTCGGGTAGTTCTGCTTGGACCACTCCAGCACGGTCATGCCGTAGATGTTCGGCTTGGTCATCAGGGTCTGATAGCCGTTCGGCAGCACGGCGGTGAAGGCCGAGTTCTGTTCTACGTTGCCACCGGATGCCACGATGATTGCGCCGATCTGATCACCGATTTCAGTGGTCAGTTCTTCAAATGTCATCAGGCCGTAGACCTTGGCCGGACTGGTGTAAGCCGGCAGACCCGGATCGTTCAGCAGACCAAAAGCGCGAGTAGCGCCGTTGAAGAAGCCGTAGAAGCCCAGACGGTTACGGGCGATCTCCAGCGACAGAACGGCAGAGCCGCGCTTCTCGGCGGCCATGTTGATCATGCCGGCAGCTTCGCGGGCCTCGGCCAATTGAGTGACCTCGAAACCTTGCTCGTAACGAACAATGCCGCGAGTCTCGTAGGTGTGGCCGTAGCTTGCCAGCGGTACGTTGGTGTTATCACCGTACAGCTCAGCCTTGGCTACCGGAGTGGCGACTTGCTGAATCACAACATCATCATACCAGTTGCCAGCCTGAGTCATGCCTGCGATGCGGTCAATCAGGCGCACGTTGGTGAGCTGACGAACCAGGCCCGGCAGCCAGACTTGCAGGAACTGTTGCAGGCTAGCGCCAGAACGAGCAGCAGGGCCAACCAGGGCAGTGTCCATAGCCGCATGCACAGCTTGGTCAAAACCGTGGATGCCGATAGCAGACAGCGAGTCCATCGCGCCGACGCACTGCTCCGGCTTGAGCTGAACAGGCTTGCGGCTGGCCAGCTCACGGCCAGTTACAGAGTGCTTAATTTCCGAAACTTTCATCGCTCGGACTCCTTACGCTTTGATGCGAATGGTAGCGAGCGACGGTGCGTTAGCAGCGCTCGGGTTATGACGGAACACGGTGGCGCCGACGATTTGAGTCTGGCCAGCGCCAGCAGTACCAGCACCGAGGGTGCCATCAGCGTTGACGAAGTAGATCGGATCGCCGATGGTTACAGCAGTGCCAGCGCTCAGCAGTACATAGCACTCGCCTTCGCGCATCAGCTCAACCGGGGAGCCGTTCGGAACAACGTCGCCAGTGCTGGACAGTTCGTTGACGGCATAGCCTTTCGGGTTGACCAGAATGCCAGCGAAAAGGCCAGTGCCACCGGCGCCGACAGTTTCGACAGCTTCGTCAACGTAGGTCATGGCGCGGCCAAACACGTTGTTAGCAGCGGAGCCGGAGTTGATCACAGCAGCAACGCCGGTATACGGAACGTCAAAGCTCAGCTCACCCGGAATTCCGGAGACCAGATCGGAAATGGTAGTAGCGGGAAAGGCCATGATTATGCCTCCTTCCAAAGGTTTTGAAGATCGACAACCTTGGCGCTGGAGTCAGCGGCGAAGGTAGGCTTACGGTATTCCGGGGTGCGACCATGCATCCAGGCGTCGAGTGCTACGCGCTCTTGGCCCTTGGAGCACGGGATGCCCAGCTTCTTAACGCCGTACTCGGCCACTTGCGAGGCGGTCATATGGGCGTGGTCGAAGGTGCCCACAAAGTCGCTCACTTTGTTAGCCAGGGCGTCACGATCAGCGATGGAGGCGATCAGGGCGCCGGAGTCTTGAACTTGGGCCAGGCGCTTGGTCAGGTCTGCCACTTGCTTGCGCAGGGCATCCATGGCGTCACACTTGTCCTCGGTCTTAACTTCGACCACTTCCTCGTCCTCAACCACTTCGGCGGTCACTTCTTCGTCGCCCATGGCTTTCTCGACTTCCTCGACACGCTCGCCTTCGGACTCGTCAGCCTTGCCGAGTTTGATGCCCATTTCTTCCATCATGCCGCGAACACTTTCTTGCTCGGCAATCAGGGGCTTGAGCTGGTCAAGCAGCTCCTTGATTTTTGCGGAGGCTTCACCGCCGCTCATGTTTTCATCGGCCATGACAGCCTCCTTCAATTGGTTTGAATCGAGCGCAAAGCGCATGTGATCAAGCACCGCAACGTCAGGCCCCGTCCGGCCCTCTTCCACAAGTGCAAGATGGTTTGCCCGAATGGTGCGCTGGATGGCGTCATATTTTTGGCCATCAAACACGCCGGGCGTGAAGTCATAGATACAGCGGTAGCCGGGGGAGAGTTCGCGCTTAGCGCCTGACTTAACCAGTCCTTTGGCCGCCTCGGAATACAGCTTGATGTTGCCGCGCAGATAGGGCGGATCGAAGTACACGTCCTCGCCAATCACGCCTTGAACGCCTTTGCGCTCAGCGGGGGTTAGCCCTTCGTCCTCGCTGCCAAGCATGGAATGCTCGTCAACCAGCGGCATCAGCTTAAAAGACTCGATGGCCTCCGGGCTGGCCAGCTCTTCCTCTGGACGATAGACGTAATACACTGCATCAGGATCAGGCGCGCCAATCTCACGACCGAGATAGGGGAACACGCCGACTTTGCTAATCGGGTTTCCCTTGATCTCGATGTAACCGTTAAGGTCTACAGCCTGTGCTGTCATTCGCCAAAAATCCGTCGAGGATTGGTTGTTGCCAATGATGATAGCAAATTTTCTGGCGCGTCAATAGTCTGGCGCTCAAATAGGAATCGGCCAGTCTAGTCCGCCCTCATACATCTCGACGCGTGCAGAGACCTGCTGCGATGCAGGATCAATGCTTGCGATCTCTAGCAGGTAGGCCGTGTTCGGTTTTGGCAATATCCGGTTGCGCGCGTACTCATGCACGACCGAACCACGCGATTGGTTGCTGATCGGGCCGATAGCGATAATGTCGGCGCCGCACTTAGTGCCAAGAGCAGTCAGCGTAAATCCAGTGAGAAGCTGAGCCTCTGGCTGCTGGCCAATGTATTGCGTGTTCATGTTGTACCAAGGGTCAGCAGTACCGCCGCTATAGGTCGGCCCTTCGTAGATGCGGCCAATCACGCCAAGCCCGGTATAGCCGAATGCGCGCGCTTTCAGGTCAACCGGCTTGGAGCCTGTTCGGAGAATGGAGTAGGCGTTACTGGCCGGCAGGTTGTCAGCAATAGTGATCAGCCTGCTAGCCTCCCATTGGGCGCCCCGCTTCTTGTTGATCTCGTCGTAATACTGGACGACATTAGCGCGCATCCCAGTATAGGCCCCATCGGGAACCATGGTCACAGGCTCATTACAGCGATACACCTCGGCACGGTATGAGGCATAACCGCTAACGCCTGCCATGTTCACGCGCACGCGCTGGGCGTAGGCATTGAACCGCCATTCCCCGGCGCTGAATGGTTCAACCGTGCGCCATACATTCCCCGTTGCGTACTCGCTGCGCTCAACTACCGGGCGGCCTGTTGGAGTGACAGGAGAGCCGCCGCCGTTGAAGAACTGGATGAAGACCATCCCGCCAATGAAGTCGGCGCCCATGATGGCCGTCTCAGTGGCCGGGCTTTGAATCTGGAATCTGTAGGCCATGACGTACTACCTATAACGTGCAATTTCGCGTGGGTCTGCCGCAGTGCGCAATTCAACCGCGCCAAACTTCACCACCCCAGTTCCAGAAGCGCCGCCCCCAGTCGATCCGACGCGAACCTCTACCCGCCAACGTAACGTGGCGCTGCCGCTGACGAGCTGGATCGGCGGCGTCAGCAACATCCCGTTGCTCATCGCGCGGGTCGGCAGCTTGATGTAGCCAGCACCGTCATCGAACGGCTCCATGTCGTAGGCGATCAGGCCGTTTGTACCGTTGTCTTTCAGGTAAAGGCTGACGCCCTGCCAGCCGTTGAAACTGCCAATATCGCACTCAACCGAAGCTTGTACCCAAGTGCCCGCTGGATAAGTGTGCGCAGTGTCGGCACTGTTCGTGCGGAAGTAGATCAGGCTGTCAGTCGCACCAGGCGTGCAGGTCAGCACCTGATAGTCGCCTCGGCCATCGGCGCGGGTCTCTTTGGTGCATGCCACCGTGGCGGCGCCGCTCGATACCTCAACGCGCATACCAGTCGCCACAGTACCAGTCGCACCAGAGGCCACAGCAGTGCCGCCAGTGCCGGTGCAAAACGGGTTAGTAAGCAGGTTGCCTAGAGGGTTGTGAGTGGCGTTGAATTTGTCGTCAGCCGACCATACGCGCGGCGCAGGATCAGGCAGCAGGCGAACCATGAAGTTAGCCAATGCCTCGCCATCTGCAACGCCGCCCGGTGGCGCAAAGTGGATATTGTCGTTTGAGTAACCGGCACGGGGAGCGCCATCAGCGCTAGCCGGGTCTACCCAAGGTAGGTTCCAGTCAAACAGATAGCAGTTTTCAGTCAGTGCGCAGAAGTCTCGCGTTTTCTGATTGATCCATGCTGCCTTTGGTCTTTCTGCACCACCTTGAGGCCATGATCCAGTACCACGGCTAAGGATTGGCAGCATTACAACCACAATCCCCCGCGACAGGTAATATCGCGCTAGGCTTTCACGCATTGCCTGAATCGTTTCCTTGGCTACCGGCGCCATATCGTTGGTGCCGGAGTCAATAATGATGATGTCGCACTTTACCGAATCAGCCAGAAAAGCGGCGCGGGCCTCAATCAGTGCGGCAGTCTGGCCAGATACCCCGGCGTTATATCCTCGAAAGTTTCGAGTTGCCCCCGGAACTTGAGACGGTTCCCAGCCTGGATAGACGGTAGTGTCGTGCCATATCTCGCAAGTGAAGCGGCCTTTAGAGAAGTAGCGCGCCCACGAAAGCCATCCTCGATTCCAGTGGCTAATCTTCGCAGCGGTGGCCACGTCATTTTGCTGCACAAGGGAAGTGCCGATAACGCCGACACGATTGCCTAGAATGGCGTTGCGCGGTGGAACTCCGGTTCGGTAGGTCACGTCAGTCCCTCCATACTACGGCTTCAAAGGTTGAGGCGCCCGCTACCCCAGCAAGGGTAATGCGAGCATTCACCATCAAGCCCTCACCATAGGGAGGCACACGGCTACCAGAATAAGCCGACGAAGCCATAAACGAACCGCCTTCAATATCGCGGTAGTTCACGCCGTCCGGACTTCCAGAGAAAACAACAGTTCCGGCGCTAGGCGTTACCTGCGCACCGTTTGAATCAAAGAATCGGATATACGACAGCTCACAGCGGGAGTAACTGGCGTTCATTGCGTCGCTGGTATAACTGCCATCAGCGACAGGTCCGGTAATCGTGTAACGCATAACCATGTCGGTTTATCCGTGTCTGCGGCCCCGCTCCGGCCTATTCTTCGTCGCCCCATTCAAGTACAGGAATCATCTGGCAGCGGCAGTTAATCGCTTGGCCAGGAAAGCCACGCTCGCCCGTCCGCCTGTCTATTACGGGCGGATCATCATAAGAATACACGTTTCCGCTCATTGCCACATGGTCAGGTCTAGGCTCTGAGCCGCCCCGACTATGCAGCCACCTGAATTTCTTTATGCCAGCCGACTTGGCGCGCTCGACGTTCATTGAAGTTTGAACCTTGCGCACCTGGTCCTTAGCGATAACGTCCTTTCGCCGATCCGTCACGCCCTTGTAATGCTCAAGGAAGTCGCGCACGTCAGCCATGCCACGCCCGCCAGGTTGCAGCGAGCGCATTACAGCGCCTTCAATCTGCGTGTGGTAGCGTGACTCGATGGACTTGATTAGAGCCACGTTCTCGGCAATCGAAGCCTTGACGGCCTGCTGCAATGCGGCTGGCATAACGTCAGTCTTGAGCGTGATCCCGCCGCTGAGCTGCTTGAGCGACTCCTTTAGCTGCGCCTGCTCGGCCTTGTCCACGCCACTAACCATGCGCTCAACGATCTTCGGCGCCTCGCGTGCAAAGATGCGCCCCCACTTGCGGCGCAGTGCATTCAGCAGGATACGGGCCTGGCTGCTGATGCTGGCGTCCATTGCAGCATCCTGAATCGTGATGACTTCGTTCTGCCGAAACACTGACGCCAATTCTTTGGCGTAGTCTTTAAACATGGCATCAATCAGGCGGCCCATTGATGCCGAATACTTTTCCATCTGCGCAGCCGAGTACGTCAAGGGCTTTCCGACTAGAACGCCGGATGCCCTCTCTTTGACATACTGCTCACGCTTGCGGGTTAGCTTCGGCTTCCGGGTCGTCATTCAGGTCTAGTTCCGTTTCTTCCACAAGGCCGAAAAAGTCGCTGTCCTTATCCTGGCGCAGTTGCTGGCGCACATCCTCGCCGTCGATAGCGCCCATGCCTGCGTAGATTTGCGCGGTCTGCGCCTTTTGCAGATTGATAGCGGCCCACTCTGCGGCGGTCGGGCTGTCCAGCGGGCGCCAGGTTGCCTCGAACTCCAATTCCTCAGTGATGCCCAGCTTCGGCTTGATCTCGCTCAGCCACACCATTTTGTGATGCTTATCCAGCAGCGGTTGCAGGTCATTGCACTGGATCGACTCTAGGGTCTGGCGGTAGCTCTCGGCCTCATAGTCGCCGGTCGAATTGAAGCCCTTGGGCTGAGTGCTAAGCAGCTTGGTCGCTGGAACCTCGGCAATCGCGGCAACGATCTGGTATTGCGTCATGATGACAGCATCGAGGTCGGCCAAGCTGGTGTCGTGCTGGAGTATGTCATCGTCCTCCTTGTCGATAACCATCACGCCGTAGTTGTCGCGCACCTCGGTAAAGTCAAAGGTTCGTTTGAGCGATTCGGTAAGGTTTGACCAAAAAGACGAACCATCCGTTTTGTGCACAACAAGGCGCTTAGTCATCGCCAGTTGTGGCGCTTCGTTAGCCGTACGCTCAGCCGCATAGACGCGCTCATAGATGCGCTGCGGAAGGCTAGGGCCACCGTACTGATATGCCGGCTTGAGACTGTCAGCCACCGGGAACGGGACATAAACGCACAGATGCGAGCGGTGGTAACGCTGTCCGCCGACTACATAGAACTCCGGTTGATAGAACCGCATATTTGCCGGATCTTCTACTGATGCGCTGGTTAGCTCAGGCACACACCAGATAGGGTCAATCTGCGAAATGCCTTTGTAACTACCTGGCGTCACGCCGTCAGGGTTGAACGGCTTTGCGTAGTAGTCGGGATCGCTGGACTCAACACGGAAGATAGCCACACGCACGCCGTACACTCGGCCCATGTGGATAAACTCCGTCATGGCCTTATTGATGCCGTATCGCTTGTCCTGCTTTTTGAACGCCTCGACGATCTCGTCAGCGCGAGGATGCTCTCCCGCAATGCTCACGTCATACCCAACACGCACGGCATCACGCGCAGGCATCAGGCAGCACTTATCCACTAGCCAGTGCTGAGCCATGATGGCCGCGACTTGGTAGCCGATGAAGCCTTGGGCCGAGTACCAAAGGAATTGCGAATCAGGGGCGCCAGCGAATGCGCCTAGCTCTGCTTTGAAGCTCGGGATAAGCCCGGTTGGGCTATCCTGGCCAGTGCCCGACATAGCCGGCGTTATAAAGTGCTGCTCAATCATCGCCAGCTTTTGCAGCGGGTTAAGCACTCGCCCAGGCTCTCCATCCGTGCTGTACATAGATTTGCGAACGGAAGTCGGTTCTTCCTTTTTTTCGGGTTCCGCTTTCTTTCGTCCGAACATGCTGGCACCTAGCTGTAAATTGACTTCCTGCGCTTCATTTTGCCTTCAACAGCATAGCGCAATGAGTCTATGAAATGGTTGAAATCGTCTACGGGCTTGTTAGTCGGCTTGCCGTCTTTATCCAATGCCCAACTGTAGTTGTTGAATTCTGTCATGAATTCTACCAGATGGGCATTGACAATGATCTCAAACTCGCTGAGGAAGTCGATTCCCGCATTTACCGAGTCTTTGCCCTTTAGCGCGCCCTCGATGCGTACGCCCTTACCCTTGATGTAATCAATGGACTTTGGCTCGGAGCAGTCGGCTGTCGTCTTGTGCTTGTGCGCTTCCATGCGCTTGATAGCGTCTGCGATTTGGGCATTGGTCATGCCCTTCTCATAGAAGCCGTCATAGACGTATATCCGCTTGGCCTGGAGGTCAATGTAAGACTGGTTAAACGCTGTCGGGTCGTTCGTGTAGCCGAAGTCCAAGCCCTGGACACATTCTAGGCCCTCAATCTCCTCCGGCCTGATTAGGCGCTGCGTGACGTTGGTGAATACCAGACCCTCGGCAGTACCCCAATTCCCCAGGGCATAGATGTTGTAATAGCGCGGGTTCGTCTTCTTTTTGTTCTCCATCACCATCTTGTATTCATCGTCGATGAATGCGTTGTCAAGGTAGGTGGTGTGAAGGGTAAAGACCCCTTGCATGGGGTCATCAAAGAAGATGCGCTTGATCCAGTGTTGTTCGCTAATTGGGTTTAGCGTCAGGATGATTTGCTTTAGGCATCCATGCTCACCACGAAGGCGCAGGTCAAGCTGCTCAAAGTCCTCTTGCGTCAGCTCGGTGGCTTCCTCGCACCATATAGAAGTCACGCCCTCAATAGACTTGAGCTTTTCCACGTCATCCAAGCCGCTAAACATGATCTGCGATCCGTTCGGCTTGTAGGTGATCGTTTTGTCAGTGAGGTTGACATCAAACTGATCAACCAGGCCCCAGCGGCTGATGATGTTGCGAATCAGCGTAAATACAGACCGCTTAATCGTGCGGTCTACCTTACGAATCACTAGGAAGTTGTGCTTGACGTCCTGCTCTTTCAGCAGGCGGTACAGAATCTTGCGGGCGACTATGTGCGACTTGCCGCTGCCAGCTCCACCCCAAAGGACTTGATACCGGCTCTGATCGACAAAAGCCGGCACAAAGGCCGGCGAGTTGTCTTTAACGTGTTTGCGGAATAAAGCTAGGTTCACCATCCATGCGAGCCGTCATCTACTACCCGGATGTTGTGGTCTACCACTTGTTTGTCCAGGCCAAGCAGCTTTGCTTTGCCCATTGTGGCCGATACAGCTGGTGCCGGTGTCTCGGTATCAATGGCCAGTTTGCGCGCTTCCTCAAGCTCGGCAAGTAGGTCTTCTACGGTCAGTTGAGCCTTGGCAATTACAGGCGCGCGCAGCTCCGAAAGCCGTGCCGCAATCTTGCCGTTGTCAATCAGTTCCTTTGCCTTGCGATTGACTGACTCCGGCGTCATGTTCTCAGCGTCATACGAACGACGATAAGCCTCGCTGGCGTTACCCGTTTCAAGGTACGCCAGACAGAAATTCTCTTGCTTGGGAGTAAGGGCCATTACTTACCCCACACCAAACCAAGCAGCCACTTAACGTCACCAACGCGCTTGTACACGCTAACACCAAACACAGTCAGCATCGACACATGGCCTACTGCCTTGTATTCGATTGCGCCTTGCATGTAGGTGTTGAAAACCGGATTGCTCATCTTGCGTCTCTCATGGTTTAAAGGTTGCGGGCTCTGTCGCCATGTGCGCCCGCCACACACGGTAAAGGAAGCCAGAAAGATGGGAAACTGGCACCCCGGCTGGAGGCTTGACGCTGGATCGCCATCGGCGGAGAGGTGCGCCGGGAGCGTTCACCAGATCGCCTAATCAACATTCTCGCAGCCTGCCGCACGGAATGCCGATGTTAGTAATGCAGGGCCTGGAGTGAATCAGGCTTGGGTGTCTTATCGTTTCTCATCGCTTGTGGCACCCGGTACGGATCACCCTTCAATAGGGAATACCTTGAGCATCACCACTGCTCTATACCTGCATTGGTAGTGCATCCATATTGGGTAGCGAGCCACCTTACGTACTTGGCTATCCCTAGATGCACTCCAATGAAGGCACGCCAACATTGGGCCGTCTTTCCGGCTGTCAGACGCCATCAAGACCCGTCGATCTTGACTTTGATCTGTGGCGGCCAGTCCATCACTCTGGCATCTGTTCGGCAGGCCCCTCTGATTACCCGAACGCTTCCGACGTCTTTCGGCCCTGCGCGGGTTTAGCTCCCGCATTCACCACACCCAAACTTTAGCACATTCCTCCCTATTGCAAACCTGTTGATTCATCCAGTTTTCGTTTCAGTTCGCGCGTCTTGGCTCTGTATTCCTTGGCTATGGCTTTCAAGTCATCGACGCTGTAATGGCGCGGCTCCTGATCGGCTTCTAGCGCCTCTACGGCTTCCAATCCAATGCGATCAACCAGCTTGGGACGGTAGTGCAGCAGGTTGCCGCTAAGCCAGTTATTGCAGACGCTGCAAGCCTTGTGAATGTTGCGCAGGTCGAACCGCAAGTGAGGTGCCGAGCCTACGCTACGAAAATGCGATGCGTGCCATTGCCCTTGCCAGGTTGCAGGCTTGTCGCAGCTAACGCAGCCTAGATGCGCATCACGCAGCCGCACATAGGCGTTAACCGCCGCCTGAGCCTCGCGCTTGTAATCCGCCAGCGTCTTTAGCTTCTCCTTCCTCTCCCTGTGCTGCTGCCTGTCCAGCTTGGCTAGCTTTGCTTCCTTGGCATTCTTACGCTTCTCCATGTACGCGCCAAGGCATTCGACCGAGCAGACGATATGCTGAGAGTGGCGCGGCTCAAATGAACCGCGACAGACTTTGCACTTTTTACGCTTTGGCGCCTTACTCGGCATAGTGTTCTGCCGTGTTTCCGTTTTGGCCGATTGCATGGATTCGCTCGCTTTCGTCGTCAATCTCTGAGGCTGGCTCATATGCCTTTGCCGCTCCAGCCTCACCGCGAAGCGCCGCATAAGCAGCCCCATCCTCTACGCTGTCGGCGTGGTAGTCGGGCGCCGTAAAGTACCGAACATGCTTGACCAGCTCCATCAGGTGCCAGCCCTGTTCCTCGGTTAGCTGTGTGCCGTGGCAGGCGTTGAACATGGTTACAGCCTTACCCATGCTGCGCTCACCCTTTGCGCTGTCGTAGGTGCTGGCGCGATCACGCATATGGCTTGCTGCCTTGTCCAGAATATCCGGCGCTGTAATGCTCATTGCTCCGGCCTCCCCTTTGCGTGCTTACCTGCCATGTCGGCAGCCCATTCTAGTTCGTGGGGCTTGATTACCCAGGCCCAGCGGACAATCCGGCTAAAGTCTGTCAGCCAGCCAAAACCATCACCATGCCCAATCAGGAAACCACCTTCGTAGTCTTTATGCTGAAAGAACATCCCCGGCTCCAGCTTATCCGGCGACCCGTCAAACCATTCAAGATTACGCATCACTCCTCCCAACTCTCCGGTATTTCCTGCTTAGCTCGCTCGCTCCACACAACGCCACGCTCGGCGCCGAATGCGTAAAGCTGCTCGATTACGTTGCTCATTTCTTCCACGGTCATCTTGCGGGTACTGACCCCGAGCATGACCACGCCGCCATTGATACCCTGCGCCATCCGAATCTCGTTCTTTGCCGCAGCGGTGATAAGCGCCTTCCAGTCCTCGGCGTCTAGCCTGGTCATCACGCCGTTAACTGGCCACTCAACCTGGCGCGCAATGTCGGCCAGCATAGCCCACATCTTGGCGTTTGCGATGATAGACCGGCGCGACTTCACCGGCCTGACGATCAGTTCGACAGCGTGACCAATCGCCAGATCGTTAGCGTAGGCCCATGCCGCGACAAAGATACCGCGAAGGCTGTTTACGCCGGGCGCGAACCAGTGGCGCGGCTTTGGAGCTTCGCTCACTTAACCATTTCCTCGGCAAGCGACAGCATGCGATCCATTTTCTCCATGATGACAAAGGCATCTTCTGCTTTGTCCCAATCAAGCACAGCCTGAGCCAGGATGCGCCGGTTCTCGGTCGCAACCTCAAGCGCGCAACGCAGTTCTTCGTAGGTCATTTCAGTTGTAGTACTCATGGCTTTTGCTCCTGCATGGCGTCTACTGCATTATCCAGCTCGTCAGGATCTATTGCGCCTGACCAGTCATAGACGGCAAGTTCGTGCCATTTATCACCGCACTCTCTTATCTTTCGATACCGTTCCGCATCCTTCCTGCACGCCTCCAATTCGTCGAGAAGGGATAGTATGGTGGAAGGTGCTGCCTTGACTACATAGCCTCTATCAACTGGATATTCAGGAAATTCGCTTACACTTTTGTAGTCATACCAGTCGCCTTCTGCGTATGAAGCCTCAGCCAGCCTCCGCAGCTCTGCGTATTTGTCACTCATCTTTCTTATCCTCTGCACTCATGTCCATTTGTTGATCGTACTCTGCGCCGGCCCTAAGCAACGCCATGGCCACACCCCCTCCTAATGCGCATGCTGAGCATATAAGGCCAAGGATGATGGCTATGGTCATGGCATTAGCTCCTTTGGTACGGATACGGTGTCGCCGAACTTGGCGGCAACGATTGCGCGGCAGGCGGCGATCAGCATTGTGTCGCCCGCATATCGGCGCGGCTCGTCATCATAGCGACTGGTGCAGGTTCTGTTCGCCCAGTATTCCTCGTCGCCGATGCTGATCTCGATGCAGTGCTTTTCCAGCAGTGGGCCGCCATCACCCCAAACGGTGGAAGGCTGGTATCGCTCGATGTCGCCAAGCTCGATGTCGCCTGGCCACACGGATGCTTCGAGCATCGTGAACTTCCAGCGCGGCACGCTGCCGGTGCAGGCTATCGGCTTGCCAGCTACTGCCAAGCCTACAGCCCAATCCAGCGCCGGACCGATCAGCTCAGATACCTTTACCTCTACCATGTCAGTCATCGCCGCCATCCTTCCGCTTGGCCATTTCCCACTCCTGCTCGATCACCGACCAAGCCCAGACGATTACAACCGAACACACGGCCAGCATCGCAAACATGCCAGCAGCGGCCCAAGGTGCGTGTTCTAGTGCGATCATTCAGCGTCACCTTCTTTCTCGACGTAACCAGTCGGCTCGGCAGGACTAGCTGCAATCATGGCTTGCAGAATTGGCTTCCAGACTTTCCACCAAACCAGTGCGCGGCTATCCATGCGCGAGATTTCATCATCTCCAAATGCCCACCATTCAACGAGTGTATGGCGCTGGCAGCCAATCTGCATTTCGTCGCGGGTGTACGCAACAGGCCAAATATCAGCCCGTACCGACTTGATGTTGGACATGTTGCCAACACACAGTATATCGCTGGCGGAGCTCAGGTTGGCGTAGCTCAGGTCGGCGTAGCTCAGGTTGGCGTAGCTCAGGTCGGCGTAGCTCAGGTTGGCGTAGCTCAGGTTGGCGGAGCTCAGGTTGGCGTAGCGCAGGTTGGCGGAGCTCAGGTCGGCGTAGCTCAGGTCGGCGGAGCGCAGGTCGGCGTAGCTCAGGTTGGCGCGTTCTCCGCATTCTTCTTCATTCAGCCAAAGTTGATGCTTAGCGATGATTTTTTGCAGCTGGTCTTGAGTGTAGGTTTTCATGGTGTTCCTCTCTGGTTAGTGACTATGTGGTGACTGTAGCACCGCAGATTCAGCATCGTGGTGATACTTTTTCACGTTGATTTCAGTCTGCGTGAAAGTCATTCAACGCATGGCTCCATACGCACGCTTCTGCGTACCGTCCTGCTGGACGATCCTGTAATCGTTACCACGGGCCATCCTTATGATCTTGCAGTCTTGCTCTAGGATGGCAAAGCCTTGTGCCTTGAGCTGGTTTGCCGTGGCTGCTTGGGCGGTTGTTGGCTTCACTTGATCTGCCTCCGCCTGGATTCCCAATCAAACGCGACAACAATGCCGCCACCTTCGCGCAGGCGATCTACGCAACGGTCGCCAATAGCTGAGCCAAGCTCTGCCGGCGCGAGGTTGGAAACGATCAGCGTCGGGAGCTTTTGCTCATATCGAGTATTGATTACGTTGAATAGCAATGACAGCTCGAATTCGGATGACTTGGTGGCGCCGATTTCATCCAGCACCAGCAGCGCGCAAGACGTTACAGCGTGCAGAATGTCGGCCTCGCTCTGTTCGCTATCCTGCCCATAGGTCGCGCGAATCTCCTGAATCAATCCAGGCAGCGTGCGATAGACCGCAAAGTATCTAGTGTTCTCGCACAGATAGGCCGCAATTGCGGCAGCTAGGTGAGTCTTTCCGCATCCTGGCTTACCCATAAGCAATAGGCAGCGGCCAGCGTCGTAATGGCTATCAAAGCTCTCAGCGTACTCGGTGCAAACTGCAAGAGCCTTAGCCTGCTTGTCAGTGTCAGCAACGTAATCAGAAAAGGACTTACCCTGAAAGCGTGGCGGTATAGCAGCCGATTTCAGCTTTCCAGCAATGTACCGCTTCCTAGATTCCTCTGCGTCTTTCCTGCGCTGCTCAGCTTCCTCTGCTTCTCGCTCAATCCGTTTTTCTTCGCTGCATACCGGGCAACCGGATCGAATCTCGCTTTTCAGGCCGGTCATGATGCGTCCGGTAAATGGCCCGTGCTGCTCGCACTCGCCTTGGTAATCAACAAAGTTAAAGCTCATAAACCGTCTCTCCGCCTTGCGTGTAGTCCCGATTATCAAACCCGTGGTGCCTGCCCTGCGCCGCTGTCGGTTTCGGGGGTTCATCCTCCCACCGCCTCTGGCTCAGCCATGTTGACGGGTGCGGAATGAATTGACCTCCATCCTTGACCCAAGCAGGCATCGTGCATTGCTGCGCCAGCGCTTGACCTATGCGCTCAAAGAGCAAGTTATCAGGGTTGAGCTTTCGCCATTGCTTCTCTGCTGCTCCCTTTCCCACCTTCCTCGGGTACAGATTCCAAAACCGAGCGAACAAGTCGTCATCGCGAGATGACGGTATGAGGGAATCAGGAATCAGGTTAAGGGAATCAGAAGAGAGGGAATCAGAAGAGAGGGAATCAGCCGGAGCGGTTTTGATTACCTCGGAATCAGTACCGATTTTTTCGGAACCAATACAACCTAATGATTTATCAGGGATTTCTGACGGTGCTTCGTTCTTGTGTGGGTTCTGGTGCTTGTTGAAGTTCAGCACCTCAATGTATCGACCTTCGCCTACCTGATAGCGAACGATGAAGCCGTTTTTGTCCAACCATGACAGCATCTCGTCAATCTTCACGCTATCACGGTAGGGGAAAATCTCAGCCTTGATGCGAAGCGGACGATCCTCTAGCCGGCCTTCACGGTCTGCCAGCAGCCACAGACCTTCAAAAAGAAGGGTGTAGAGTGGATCGGCAACGCCAAGCACCTCGTTTTTAAACAAGGCTGGCTTGATGTTTCTTGCTCTTGCCATTTCCTATAGCCCATAAAAAAGGGCCTGCTCTGACCTGTCCCCGTAGGGTTGGCGGACTTTGGGAGGTAATGAACCCAAAGCACAGATCAGAGCACGCCCTATTACCTTTTTGAGTGAATCACGACGCCGCCAAGCATCGTTGCCCCCAGCACGCCAGGGACGCGCCTATTTTACCCTTGGTGCATGGCTGCATCAATGGCCTGTGATTCCATCCAATACCGCGCCACACGGCACGGATTACCGTCTCGGTTGCTGACTACGATCATCGTCTTAGCGATGGTATGGCCAGCGTTCTTTAGGTCATTGATGCGGCTTGCCAGTCGTGCTATGCCGTATCTGTTAAGCGCTTCACCCTGCGTGATGCTGAATCCTTTTTTGAAGTGTGACAGCAGCGTGTGACATTGCGAGGCTTTGCTTGTGTCGGTAGTCATAATGTTCTCCGATTTAGTGAGCTAACACATTCTCGCCATAGTGAAGCGCAATTTGTTCGTTCAGCAGATCAAGCAAATCGGCACGCTTGAACTCAAGGTGCAGGTTCCCATTCTTGAACCCCTTGGCGCGGTAGTAGTCGCATTCGTAAACCTCTCCTTTCTCAAAGGCTGCATTCATGGCGTACTCAAGCTGGCGCGGCTTGAACTGCTTGTTATCAAGCGTCTGAATCACTCGGTCAATATCGTTTAGGCGGTCTCCAGAGCCTATACGTACTTGTAGTCCACGCCTGAACGATGGCCCTATGATCAAGCCCATTACAACCTTGCGGCCTATGCGGAACGGCTCTGCGCTGTTTGTCTTGTAATCGTCAGATAGATAGCGAAATACGTTAACGATCCCGCGCCTGAACATTTCACCGGCCCGCATGTGCAGGTCAATGAATGTCGCGCGGATATTGGCATCGGTAAACTCAGGCGGCTTAGGCGATAGGCTACGCTCAAAATCTGCAACGGCCTCTGCGTCCATCAACTGCTTGAAGCCAGTCAAGTCGAAAGCGCGGCGCCACATGCTGCGGTCAAGCTCATGCAGAGACTTTTCCAGTGAATCTCGGAACTCTCCACCATGTGGCATCAGATAAGATCCAACCGCCGCCAGCGTTTCCCGCGCCTGATCGTTTAGCTGGCGAGCATCCTTGTGCAGCCTTAGCGCTGCCTCCCGAGCGTCTAGCAGATCATTCAGCGACACAGGCAAGCTAAGCTGTGTCCATGGATTAGTGCTCACTGTGTGGCCCTCCACGTTTGGCCATGCCTAACCTTCTCAATCGTCCGGTAGTGGACGCCGTATTTTTCCGCTAGCTGTCGTGCTGTCTGCCTGTATCCCACTCGACGGATCTCATCCACCTGGCTAAGCGTTAGCTTTGGCCTGCGGTGTGGCCTGTGTGGTGCTGCCATCTTCTCTCCTGTGAGTAGGTAGCGCCGGGGTTAGCCGGCGCAGTGGGTTAGGCGGTGGGTCGGGAGCGCCATTTGAAGTCTGTCGCAGGCGTATCCGAACACAGCATGTCGAATTCATCAAAACCCATATACATTCCTTCGTCGTCAAGGACGGCAAATACGTCGCAGTATTCTGGCTGCTCAATCCGATAAAGCTTGCCCATAGTCATGCTCGACCATGGCTCTGGATTTATCATTTCAAGCATGTCCCCAACATTCCAATTCCGCCAATCCGACATATCCTCAGTCGGCGCGCCATGCCGCTCCTCTACGCCATCCATCAGAGCATGGCACTTGTCCAGCAACGCCAAACCCTCTCCCGCCAGCTTCTGCACCAGCTCCGCACGCTCAGCAGTACGGGCATCGGTAGCGGCCTTGTGCGCTTCGTCTGCGGCCTTTTGCTCTGCGTCGATAGCGTGGATGCGGTCGCGCCACTGGATCGGATTTGCTGCGAGCTTGGCTTCCCATTCAGCCTTAACGCCTTCCGTAACTACGGTCTGTGCAACCTCCGTGGATTGCTCGGTAGTTGCGACGTGGGGACGCCAGGCCATGATGTCTCCTTGCTGGCCGGTATGATCCCAGCGAAACGACAAGGAATCGCATACGGTTTTGGTGATCCCAGATCGGAATCGCACATCAACCAGCGCCCCAGCCTCTACCGGGCACTTGCCGCCCCGATGCCTGATCCATCCATCTTTGTTAGCCTTATGTGCTTTCACTTTCCCCTCCAGTTTGTCTTTAGCTGCTTGCCACATTTCGCGGGTTACGATGGCCGTCTTGTAGTCATCCGGCGCAACGGATAGCCAAAACACACTTCTGTTATTCCAAAAAACTTCATCGCCGCACCCTGAAAGAACAGTGAAAGGCAATACATCATCGTTTTGGTCATGCCCGGGTGCGCCGCCTCTCGTTTGGTGAATGCCACCATCCGAGGCGCTAACGATATGACTCGCGCCCTCCGGCCATTCCTTCAACTCACGCGCCAAAATCTCGACCAGCTTCATACCTCACCCTCCTTTGCCTTGAGTTTGCGAGCCTTGTCTTTCTTGATGCGGTTCTTTGTCGCTGCCTGGACGTGAGCTTGACGCGTCCAAGGCACCTCATCACCCCACGCATAGATAGCTTGGTGGGTCATGCCTAGCGCGTCTGCCGCCTTGGCTACGCTGCCGAAGTAGTCGATAACGTCTTGGGTCTTCATTGGTGCCTCCGTGTTGGTTTTGCACAGCATAGCGCCTAAAAATATTTGCGCAAGCCGCTTGCATGATTTTTTGTCAGGCGCTACAGTTCACCACGTCAGCAACGAAACGCCCGATGGGCATTGAGAGGGTAAATCTATGTTGAACATTAATGAAGAAGACCTGAAAGCCGCCATTGTTGAAAAGGCCGCAGACGAGATCCTGAGTCATGACAGCGATCTGTCCGGGCTGATTGCTCGGGAAGTGAAAATTCGCCTCGACAAAATTTTTGCCGAACGCGCAATGGCGCAGGTAGAAAAAGCAATCGACGAAACCGTGCATAACTGTTTCGAGCGCGATTATCAGCGCGTCAGCGCTTGGGGTCAGCCAGAAGGCGAGCCGACTAGCATTCGCAAAGAGCTGGAGCGCACTGTCAGCGGGTATTGGTCTTCGAAGGTCTGCCCTCGCACAGGTAAAGCTGATGGAGGCTACAACTCGGTTACGCGAGCTGAATACCTTATGACGCAAATCTGCGCCGAGGATTTCTCAAAGCAAATGAAAGACAGCGCGGCGAACATCGCTGGTCACTTGAAGGACGGCTTGCGCAACCAGATGGGCAAAGTGATGGATGACATCCTCGCCGAACTATTTCGCGTCAAAAGCCTTCAGGACCAAGGGAAGGTAGAGAAACCTTACTAAACCAGCCACCATACCAGTAGCAGGGCATAACAGGAGGAAAGATGGATTACGAAGTATCACTGGACGGCTACGACCTTGTGGTCAAGGTTCACAGCGTCACGGACGTGAAGCCGAATAACTCGACCTGGGATAGCGACTGGGACTATTACGGTTACAGCGAGATTGAGTTTGAGGTTATCGCCGGCACCGAGACTGACGAGGATGGTAACGAATTTGAGATGACCAAGGACCAGCTCGAAGACGTGCAAAATAAGCACGGCGAGCTGATCGAGGAAAAGCTATGGGAAGAACTGCGAGAGGAACAGGACTATGACTGAGCAACCGGAAATCATCATTGGCGCCATGAAAACCGCGCTGCATGACCTTCGACACAGTGGCGGCTCCAGTGACTACGTTAGCGGCATCAAGTACGGCGTATGCCTTGGCTATGCCGCAGCGTTTGAGTATGACGTAATGAAGCGCCTGCATACGCTGGCAAAGAACGCCGCAGACTATGCGCGCAAGGATTGGAAGGAATCGCAGAAGAAGGCCGCCGCATGATTGAGCTGAACCGAATTGGCGCCCACGCTCTCCCGCTGCCTGCATACGGTAGCGATGGAGCTGCCGGGATTGATCTTCAGGCCGTTGACGGCTTCACGCTGCACGCTGGCGAGCGCAAGTGCGTACGTACCGGCTTTGCCTGGCATATCTGGCCTGGTTATGTCGGCATGATCCGCCCTCGATCTGGGCTTGCGGTAGAGCATGGCGTAGATGTGCTGGCCGGAGTGGTTGATAGCGACTACCGAGGCGAGGTAATGGCCGTGCTTGTCAATCATGGTGACAAGTCTGTGATGTTCGATCCTGGCGACCGAATCGCGCAGATGGTCCTGCATGAGGTTGCGCGGTTAATTCCGTGCGAGGTTGAGGAACTGAATGGAACAATCCGAGGTGCTGGCGGCTTTGGATCAACTGGAGCCTGACATGCACTTGAATAACTCCGACACACTTCCCCCGGTAGGATGTCCGCTGGTGATTCAAATGCCATGCGGCCGCCTGGTAAAGGCTGAGCGCACAGGCCACGTCGAGAGCAAGGGCAGAGACTTGGAATACCGCACCGATGATGGGGCGGTGATTGTTGGTAGGTATCGTTGGGCGTATCCTTAACTGGATAGATTCACAGTTGACACGATGCCACGGAAGGCTATTATTGACTTGTCGCTAGCACCGACACGCAACACGGCAGAAACAAGGTTCTACAGGCAAAGACCGTTTGAGACTGGTCTGGGCCGGTAGGTATAGGGTTCTGAACCTTCCCTCTGCGTACCTGTCCCGGGTGCTACCCAGATCAGCCTCAAGCGGTTTTTAGGCCAGTCTGATGCAGCGTTTACCAAGAGTCTCCTGCTGCGGCAAAAGCAAAACTCAACAATCAGCGCAAGACAATCTACCGCCCAACCTTTGACCGGGATAAACAGCGTTCAAGGCACGTATGGCAGCTAGTGGCAGCCAGCGAGGGGGATGTGGCACCGAGTCCAGTATATCGGTGAGCTGATAGCAGTGCGGTAGACCGAGAGGCAAAACTGATGCTTGTGGCTGTATAGGTGCCATAAGCGGTCATTAGACAACTGACGCCGAGACACTTATGCAAACACCAGCACTACAAGCTCAATTGGACTGGATCACAACCGGGGAGTTTAACCCTGACCAGTTCACCGGAGACGACCGCAAGGCGTACAACGAAGCCGCTAGCGCAATCCTGCGCCAGTGGGATAACCAAGAGGTGTGATGATGTTTAAGAAGGCTGAACGAAAGCAGGCACGGCTACGGCTCGCACTTTCCGGCCCAAGTGGTTCCGGTAAGACTTACTCGGCTTTGCAGCTTGCCAGCGGGCTTGGCGGCAGCATTGCTGTAATTGACACCGAGCATGGCAGCGCGTCGCTATACGCTGACACAGTAGAATTTGACGTAATGGAGCTGCACGCCCCGTATTCGCCCGAGCGCTACATCGAAGCGATCAAGGCCGCAGAGGCTGCCGGTTACTCGACGCTGATCATTGACAGCTATTCGCACGAATGGACCGGGCCGGGTGGCTGCCTGGAGATCAATGACGCCATCGCCAAGGCCAAGTACAAGGGCAACACTTGGTCGGCCTGGAACGAGACGACACCCCGCCATCGTGCGTTGATCGACAAGATTCTGACCAGCCCGCTGCACATTATCTGCACCATGCGAAGCAAGACCGAAACCGTACAGGGCGAGGGCAAGAAAATCCTCAAGCTCGGCATGAAGTCAGAGCAGCGCGACGGCTCGGAATATGAGTTCACTGTCGTGCTTGATCTGGTGCATGACGGCAACGTGGCGGTAGCTACCAAGGACCGTACCAAGCTGTTCAAGGAGCCGGAAGTAATCACCCCGTCGACCGGTGAGCGCCTGCTGAATTGGCTGAATGATGGCCGCAGCCAGGAACAGCAGCAAGTCGAGGCAGCGAACGAAGCTATTGAGCGCATTCCGTTGTGCGAGACGATCAACGAATTGCAATCCGTTTACTCGGCAGCGTATCGCCTTGTTAGCGGAAACGATGAAGCACTGGCGCGCCTCAATGCCGCCAAAGACAAACGCAAAGCAGAACTACTGGAGCAAGCACAATGCGCGGAGTAAACAAAGTCATCCTGATCGGCAACTGTGGCGGCGACCCCGAAACTCGCTACCTTCCCAATGGCAATGCGGTCACAAATGTCACGCTGGCTACAACTGATAGCTGGAAGGACAAGCAGACCGGACAGCAGCAGGACCGTACCGAATGGCACCGCGTGGTGTTCTTCGGCAAGCTCGCCGAGATCGCCGGTGAATACCTGCGTAAGGGCAGCCAGTGCTACGTCGAAGGACGCTTGCAGACCCGAGAATGGGAAAAGGATGGCGTCAAGCGCTACACCACCGAGGTTGTTGTGGACATGAACGGCACGCTGCAATTGCTAGGCGGAAAGTCTGAAGGCCAGCAGCAGGCAAGCAAACCTGCGAAGAAGTCAGCGCCTGCTAACTCTGTTCCGCAGCCGGCTGCCGATTACGACAGCTACGACGACGATATTCCTTTCTAGCGCATACCCGGCGCAAGGACGCGCCTAACCAGAGGTAACAACGATGACTCTTTCCCTGTACCACATGACCGAAGAATACCGCCAAGCCCTGCATGAGCTGAGCAACGCTGACCTGCCGGAAGAGGTAGTGCGCGACACCCTGGAAGCGCTGGGTGGCGAGCTGCTGAAAAAGGGCGAAGCTGTCGCAGCCTTCACACTCAACCTTGATGCCGAAGTGGATGCCATCAAGGCTGTGGAGAAACGCATCAGCGACCGCCGCAAAGCGCTGGAGAAGCGCGCCGACAACCTGCGGGAGTATCTGCGTACCAACATGGAGAAAGCAGGAATCACAGAAATCAAGGCGCTGGACGGATCGTTTACCGCCAAGCTCGGCAAAGGTCGCCCGTCCGTGGTGATTGATGACGAAAGCCTGCTGCCTGACGATAGCGACTATGTGCGCTGGACCAAGGCGCCGAACAAGACTGCGATTGCCGACGCTATCAAGGCTGGTAAGGAAGTACCTGGCGCGCATCTGGAAACCAAGCCGTCCCTGAGTATCAAATAATGCGCGAGCTAACCTATCTAGACTGGCGCGGGGATCGCCATGTGCTTGATCTGGACGGCGTGCTCTATTTCCAGTCTGGCCAGAAGTACGTCACGGCTCACACAAAGACGGGCGAAATACTGACGGACTACACGCTGATTGGTCTGGAGGCTGAACTGTCGGACTTCATCCGCGTTCACAGGGCATACCTTGTGCGCCGCAGCCTGATCCTAGTCATGTACCGCCGATGGGCAGAGCGTGACGCATGGTTGACGGTGAAGGGTGTAGAAAAGGCCATTCCCGTTAGCCGGCGTCGCATTCCATTACTCAGAGACCTTATCGCGTCAAAGGAGAAGCAAGCATGACCCACCAGCAACGCATCCGCGCACTACGCGACGAACAGCGCCATGCCAAGGCACTTCTAAACGTATCCGACCACGGCATCCGCATGGCTGAACAGGCTCGGGTATTGGCCATTGGGCTGGAGATTGACGCCGAGTTCCTGCGTCACCAGCAGAACGCTATCAGCATTATTTGAGGTAAGAAGATGGAACGTCACACTAAAGGCCCATGGCTTGTTACTAGCTGCTCTGCAATCCCAGAAACAACTAAGTTTGTCTGCACGTTTACTACTAACACAGGGGTAGCAGGCCATAACGAATTGCGCGCAAACGTTAACCTCTTGCAATGCACTCACGGGCTTCTAGAGGCTCTTAGCGGCCTTCTAGATGCCACGTCTGGCGGCATGTGCTTGTGCAGTCGAGACGAATACTGCTCGGTTTGCAGTAAGTCGGACAAGCAACGTCAAGCCGAACAGAAAGCCCGCGCAATCCTTGCTAAGGCGAGAGGCGACGCATGATCCACCACACCACATCCCTACTCGACCAAGAGCGAGAAGAACTGGCGCGCATGATGAAGGCTTACGAGAAGTCGCACGGAAAGGTTAAGACCTCGCCCATCATGCAGCGGGACACAACAGGGAATTTCCACAATATCGACTCGGCCAGCCGTGTTCGCGGGCAGAAGCGCGGACTGGTCAAGATGAACGCCAAGGCTAAGCCGGAGCCGATTAAGTTCGGCAAGCGGGGAACGGCTCAGGCTAAGCGAAACGCTGTACTACGGGAGGAATGGTCATGAGCATACATTGCAGGTATCACAAGTATTACAGGCAGGAGGAGGAAGGCCGAAACGCCGGCAAGAATGATGACTGCCCTTATGGCATCCATCAGATTGGCAAGCGCTGCGCCTGGCTAGCTGGTTTCCGTGATGCAAACCGCAAGCACGGGGTGAAGTGAGCGCGGCTCAAGTTTAGCGTCGCCAATATGAAAAACCATCGCTTTGCTGATTGGTCCGGCGCGCTATAGTTTGCACATCAGCAACGGAGAGCGCACATGAACAAGCTCAACATCATCGCAGTGCGCTGCACTGGCCGCACTACTGATCTTTACCCTTGGCCACGCCAGCTATGAGGATGCCAAGGAAAAGCAGGATATGTACTGCAAGATGGTGGCCGAGAAGACTTGGCCGGACTACAACCAGAACTTTGAGAGGATTTGCAAATGAACGAACCAATCGGCTGCGCCCTGTGCGGCGGCAGCGACCACTGCGCTGACGAGTGCAAGCGGTTTGCGGGGGAGCGGGAGGCGTTTGAGGCGTGGTTTAGCGCCGAAGTCGCGGAGAAAGTCAGCTACGGAAACCCGGACATTTTGAGGCGGCAACTTTGGCCAGCCTGGAAAGCCCGCGCCGCGCAGCCTGCGCCGGTAGTGCCGGAGGGGTGGTCGGCGAGGCTGATCAAGGACGGCGATGCCGCCGGTTATGTCGTCAGCACACCGCGAGACGAGGCTGGGGTGAGGTCGAACACCAGCGTCTGGGCTGATGACGATGATCCGGCGCATGCCATGCTTTGGCACATGCTCGACGCCGCCGCGCCAGCGCAAGGGCATCGGGCCGAGTTCGGAGACCCGTACCAGGGCGCCCGCGAAGACCTGGCCATCTGGAAGCGCCGCGCTCTGGAGGCCGAAAAGGCTCTGCGGCAGAAGGATCAGATCATCGACTCCTTGGTGCTGGAGGCTCAGGGCGAAACGCGCATGGGCGAACCGTTCATTGCGCAAGGGCAGCAGGTGGAGCGATGGATTCCGGTTAGCGAGCGGCTGCCGGAGGCATTCACTGTCGTCGCGCTGCTGGATGAAAACCGGTGGATGAACACTGGCTGCGATGATTTTGAAGCTAACTGGACTGGAGCGGGTTGGCTTTGGGCGAACGGCATCAACGATAACGGCATGTATTGGAGCGCCATTGGCGAACGTCACGGCCTGACCATGGATTCCGTCACTCACTGGATGTCCCTGCCAGCAGCTCCGACCCAAGGCGGTGACGTATGAGCGAAGTGAAGCGATATGAAATCGGCGGCCCTGATTGGGAAATGGACGAAAGCCCTATTGGCGAATACGTCACATGGGACGACCACAACGCCGAGTGCCAGCGCCTCCGCGCCGAACTAGCCGCGCTCAAGGCGCAGCAGGAAAAGCCGAAGGCTGAGGTCTGCATGGGCTGCGTCGAGCAGTCGAGCCGCATCCGCGAGCTTGAGCACAAGATGGACTATTACAAGGCGCAGCAGGTGGGGCAGGAGCCGGTGGCATTGGTGCTGCCTGAGCCTATGAAGCCGTTTGTCGCAGACAATCACTATGCATCTGGCTTTAACGATGCATTGAACGAGGTGCTGCGCCTTAACACCACACCCCAGCCCGCGCCAGCTCAGGGCGTGGCGGGACAACCGATGCAGCCAATCGTCTTTGCAGAGCACGGCGTGATCCGATTCAAGCAGAACGCTATCGTGCGCCACTTGCTCGACTACGCCAGCTCGCGTGGTTGCAGCCTTAACGAGCTGGCCCGCATGGACTTTAGCGATGACGACCGTATGCAGCTTGCTCAGTTGATCGGCTACAGCGTCAGTGGCTATGGCGATCTGAGCTATGCCAGCCGCGAGTCTGTCGAGCGGGCCGACGAAATTGCTGACGCCCTTGCCGCCGACGACAAGCAGAGCGGGGGTGAGGTGTGAGCATGCTTTGCGCCCTGTTCGGCCATCAGCCGGTAAAGGACTTCCAGTGGGGCCGCCGCCCCGTAACTGGAAGCTACCCTAGCCGGATCGTTGGGCCGGTAGTCGATGGCATCGGCAGGAACCACTTTCAAGTTTTTGTTGAATGCCCGCGATGCGGCGCCGAATACCTGGGCGCCCGTGTTCACGGCGAGGACATTGCAAAGCGACTGGAGCCCCGCCCATGACCCATATCCCAACCGAACTGCGCGAGCTGCTGGAGGTGAGACTGTGAGCCTCGGGACCTGCTTCTACTGCAAGAAGTCACTCGGCTTCAATGAGCCGTACTACCTGATCAGGACGAAGGACCGCCACTTTAGGGGAAGGAAGCGTCATCAGACGGTCGCCTACTGCTGCATCGACTGCGAAGACGCCGGCAAGCAGTGCCACTTCTCCAGCGAAGAATGGCGGGCGTTGAAAGCCGAAATTGCCGAACAGGAAATAAGCGCATGACCGACACCATCAAGATCAGCCGAGAGCTGCTTCGCCAGTATTGCGAGCGCGTAGAGCGTGGCGCCATGGATTTCGACGCAGACGAACGCATGCAGCTAGCCCAGCTTATCGGCTACAGCGTCAGCGGTTACGGCGATCTGAGCTATGCCAGCCGCGAGTCTGTCGAGCGGGCCGACGAAATTGCTGACGCCCTTGCCGCCCACGACAAGCAGAGCGGGGAGGTGAAGCCGTGAGCAAACCATGCAGCGTCTGCGGTCACGTCCACAGCCCGGAGGATGCAGTGGCAATAGGCCGGTTCCGCGCCGATGGCGTGACCGGCTACACATCAACCGTTCATCCTGAACACCCTCTGCGTGGAAGCCGCGAGGAAGCCGAGAAAGATACGTGTGACTGGCGCGCAGCTATCGGCGCCCACGACAAGCAGAGCGGGGGTGAGGTGTGAGCCAATTAAAGCCAGCGAGCTACAGTCGCGCCAGAGAGGCAATAATCGACTACCTGATTAGCTTCAGCGCGAGTCGGATTCACGATGATCCTGATTCCAAATATCCGCGCACGTTTGGCGGTTCAGTTGGCTTTGTGTGCTGCGGCTTAGGTGGCGATAGACAGCCAGTGATAGGAGACCTGATTCGTCTAGAGTGTGCGCCACAAAGTAAGTGGAGACTGTCTTGGCTATTGGAAATGCGAAAGCTACCCAATGGCGACAACGACTACCTATGCAAGAGCATCGTTGATGGCGGTGAGTGCTGGTGGTCTAACGTGGGCGTCAGCTTTTTGCACAGACCTACACTTGAAAGCCACCCTTCATGGCGCTGGACTGACGATCAGTTTGATTTCAACGACCGTTGGCTCAAGGCCTGCAAGCGCCATGACCCGTACCTATATCGTCCGGTGCCGCCTGACTTCAATGAAGACGGCACGGCTACCGTTGGAACGCGTTCTCGATATGACTTCGACGGCATGCGGCCCACAGCGATGGTAGGGAGCTGGAGAAAAGTCACCATCAAGACCCTGGAGGCTGTCTACCTGAGCCTTGTCGAGCAGCACAAAGCCAAGGAGCCCCGCCCATGACCGACACCATCAAGATCAGCCGCGAGCTGCGTCCACTGCTGGAACGCATTGAATCCTTCTTGTCTCGGCACGTTTGCGCCGCTCCCTCCGGAAAGGTGGCTACAGAACTGCATGCAGAGTTAGCAGCCCTACTCGCCACCCCTCCCGCCGACGCCGCCGATATGGGTGGGCAGGCGGGGGAGGAAGTGGAGGTGGTGGCGTGGGTGACAACCGGAGTAAACCCGCCGCGAACCCGCCGAGCGTTCAACGTCAATCAAGTTGACGCGAAGGTGCAGTACAAAAATTGGCTGCCGCACTACCTGAGCGTAACCACTGACGAACTTATGACCGTCGCCCAGCACCGCCGCATCCTCGCCCAGCACCGCCAGCAGGCCGGGAAGTTGGTGGAGGCGTTGCGGCAGGTTCGCGGCTATACCGACAGCCCGCATGTGGTCGGAATCATCGACGAAGCCCTCGCAGACTGGGAGAAAACATCATGCGGGAAGTGAAGCGGTACAGTCCTGATGCGCTTGGAGATATGCGCGAGGGCCGGCATGGGGAATATGTGCTTGCCAGTGAGTTTGATCGGGTATTCCTAGAGCTTTCAGAGCACAAAAATGGAAACGTTCTTGCGCTACTGCGGGCCGGGATGGCAAGCGCATGCGATAAACGCGACGCACAAGCCGCCGAGCTGGCTAAGTGGGAAAAGGCATTTTCCGAAGTACACAAGCCCGCGCTAGAGGAAGCGCATCAGTACATCGGTGACTTGAGGGCCGAGCTGGCAGAGGCGCGGGAGCTTTTATCCATACTGCGCAGAATGATCAACTGCACGCCCGAAAATGATGCCGATCAGTGCGGAGTATGGATTAGCACAAAGCACCCGGCGATTAAGCGCATAGACGCTTTCTTAGGCAAGTAACCATGTGCCTGCATAACTGGATATTCACAACGCCATGGCATATCAAATGCACGCTATGCCCGGCAGTAGGCCAGCGCTGGTTTACTCCTGCGGAGAAGCGTGCGCACAAATCGGGTAAGTGGTTCTATCTGGAGGCTAAGGCATGATCAGCCGGCGCATTGCCGGAGACTGCATGGCGATATGCGCAGTCTGGCTATGCTGGGCTACGCTGGCGCCAATCGTCGCAGGGCCAATCAAGGGGCCGAGCGTTCTACATGAATGCCCGGCGCCTAGAGTGGTTCACTATGTTGGTAGTGATCTGCGAACAGGGTCTAGGGTTATCGACCTGTGTTCGCAGCCTCGACGATCTTTTTGACTCGCTGCGAGCGCTCGAAGGTGCGCATACCGCCGATACCCAGCATGGCGAATACAAGCTCCATTAGCACGTCATCTAGGCTAGGCAAGGCCGGCACATCGGGAACCTGGCACACCGCCAAAATCCACGGCAGTAGCGGGCGCAGCAGGAATTCATACCCAAGGCCAAACACGCATACCCAGCCGGCAGCAGGGCGCCAGGTTGCGGCCATAGGGTTAGACGATGCGGCCTCGATCTCGTTGATCTTGGCCTGTGCAAGGTTGACCTGAAGTTGCATATCAAGCGCCTTGAACTCACCATCTTGAGCGAGTTTGGCAAGCTCTAGCTGCGCTTTAGCCTTTGCGTCGGCATCAGGCAATACCTTGTCCAGAAGGCTGCCAATCAACGGCAGTGCAGCGAGGAACGCGCTCATTGCCAGACCCCCGAACTCATTTGCACGCTAAGCCGGTTAGCCCGCGCTGGAGTCTGCTGCGCCCACTTGCTGCCTAGCATTTCGCGCGATGCCTTTTCGTATTCGCCGCGCTCGATCAGTGCAAGGGTATTCTTGAAGCCCAGCAGGCCAGCAACGCCCATCTGGAAAGCCATGTTGACGAGTACACCACGCCTAGCCGGGTCAAGTTTCTTAATCCACGGCAGACGCTTTTCTAGCTCGGCATTCAGCAGCTTTAAGCGGTTCTGAAAGATGAACTCGGATTCCTCCGGCATCAGGCCGCCACCCTTGCGCGCGTCAATCAGGATGCCGACGCCGATAGTCCAGAATCCCAAGTGATCCTGATAGGCCGATAGGCGTTCGCCTTCGTCGCGGCGCAACTGGCTGTAGCTGTCTTTGATCATCGGATTACCTCACACTTGAAGCCTGTGCGCTTCACGGTAAATGCCTCGGCCTTCCTGCACTCGTTTGCAATTGTTGCCCTTGTGGCCTCAGTTGCATAACCAAACCCAGTTATCAGGCCAACCAGAAACATCAATGCCAGACCAACTATCCATGCTGCCCAAGCTGGCATTAGTTACCCCCAAGGATTTTGAGAAGCTTAGGGCCGAACTCGATCAGGCCGAGAATGAAACCAGCACCACCAACCGCGCCAAGCACCTTGTTAAAACCCTTGGTCACTTGGTCCTCTAGCTGCTCAAGGCGCTTATCAATCACTGGCAGACGCTCCACGGCAATCTCCACCTTAGTCATCCTATGTGGAAGGTCGCGGTGTGTTTCCTCAAGCACGGAAAGACGGTGCTTTACAGTGTGAACGTCCATTTCTAGCGATCCCACGCGCGGAGGAATGCTGTTCATTTCGTCTGCCATGCCTAAGCCTTATCCGAGCTGAGCCAGGACACTTGCGCGGACTTCTTCTCGCGCTTTGAGCCAAGTTTGTTTGTCAGCGTCTAGGCCGGAAGCCTGCCACTTCATAAACAGGTGGTCAGAGTTTGCGGCGTAGGCTTGGCGCAGAAGAGCGTCAACGTCAACAGCGGACGGGGCAGGTTTGGAAAATTTCTTGCCGTCATACAAATAGCCTTCCTGAGTAGAGCGATCGCACTTCACCCATTCCATAGACTCAGGAAAACGGCCTTTAGGATCAATGTCCGTCACTTCACGAACAACGCTATTTTCAATCAGTGCCCACATAAAATCACCTCTTAATCCAACTAATGATGCTGGCCACGTCAAAATGGCGATAGTCACCATGTTGGCCAGCCACAATCTTTTCCAGATGCTTGCAATGGCTGCGAAGCAACAGCTTTTTAAACGGAACCCAATGGTTGGCGCTCGGGGTTACTGTGTCGTTCGGACTGTGAATGCAGTATATGCGAGGCCAGCTAATAGCGGTCGATTTGTAGATCGTCACCGGCTGAGAGGCATCATTTGCATAGTCTGATTCGTTTGTCCACGAAACCAAGTTAGTGCGGGTGACTTGGAATGTCAGCGGATCATGGCCGCGCGTAATGTCGGTGAACTGACTAAAGCTAGTCGCGCCAGGATAGGCCATGCGCACGCCATAGTTATGGCTAACCTTCCATGCGTAGTACAGGCTGATAAGTGGATACAGCAGGGTAACAGAACGGATAAAGCCTGGCGGGGTGATCATTGCGACGTTGAGTGTTGCAAGGCATCCGTTGCTAGCACCGATCATGTGACAGTAATCGGTGACGTTGTAATTGCGCTGGCAGTGCGACACGAAGTCTATGATGTTGGTTCGCGTCTCTTCGTTGCCGTAGCCTGCCGATCCTTCGGAATAGTTCTGGCCGTCATTCTGCGCGCCAGCCACTACAAAGCCTTCCGCTAGCAGGGCTTCAATCAGCGGGTTTGAATACTGCACATAGTCCGGGCGATTGGTATTCAGGTACTCGCCGCCGTTTTGAGAATCAACGCCAAACTGGGTTTTCTCAGAAAAGTTAGCAGTAGCCTCGGTGCCGTCCATGATCCAGCCGTTGCCGTGATTCAGGATTACCAGCTCATGCGGCTTCCCCGTCTCACGATAATCGGCTGGCGTGCGGACAAAGCACCAGTCGTTACCGCCGTAGCGGCTTCCCCAGCGATATATGTTTACCATTCGATCACCACAATACCAACAGAGCCACCGCCGGCAGCAAGGTTGCCAGAGCTGCCAGCGCCGCCAGCGCCGAAGGTATAGCCAGTGCTGCCGACGCCAGAGCCAGAAGTCGGGCCTAGACCGCCCTGGCCCCAATAGGAACCGCCGCCGTCGCCATTGCCGAGCACGCCGTTAGCCGATCCGCCGTCAAGGTTGATAAGGCCGCCAGTGCCTGCGCCACCTACTGCTTTGTTACCTGCCGTGTTGCCACCAGCACCACCAGTAGCGCTCAGGAAGGCACCAAAGGAAGAAGTGCCGCCATTGGAGCCGGCAGAAGGCGCAGAGCCGGCAGCAGCTGCACCAGGCGTACCAACAGTGATTGAAACGGAGGTAACGCCGGTCAGGTCAACAACGCCGATAGTAGTACCGCCGCCACCACCGCCAACGCCAGTTGTGCCGGAAATCTTAGAGCCACCACCACCAGCACCAGTGACGGTGACTTTCGGCTTGATGATGCCAAGCTGCATTGCAAGAGGAACAGTCCACGCAGTAACGCCGGCAGAGGTAAACGCAATCATGCCGCGTAGGGCAAACCGCTCCCAATAGGTTGGCTCGGTTTCCGGATTGCGCGCAGTAGTGGAAGGGCCGCTAGCTTGAAGCGCGACATACAGCAGGCCATTAGTAGGGCCAAGCGCAAAGGCTTTTGCTGCGTAGTTCATGTCGTTAGACCACGGAGCAAAGCCTTTTTCTTGAAGCTCTCCGATAGCATCGGTGGTATCAAAGAACAGTTGGTTTGTCTGATCTCGGGGAACGTCTTTGGCGTTTACCGGATCGACCAGCTTATCTAGCTCATAGTCAGGTCCAAAGCCGTTGGTATAGCTAACGCTGCCGTCAGGTTGAACCCCAACCGGAACCGCTGTTTTGTCGCCACTAAAGGCAAAAGGTATCTCAAACTTTTTAGCCATTATGCGGCTCCTGAGAAGTTTCCGTTATTGAAGTTCAGGCGGTACGGGCCAAATCCCCATGCCTGCGTATAAGAGTAAATCCAGCGAACGCCAAGCGTTGACGGGCGCGGCAAAATATCAAAGTTCCGAAGGATGAACTCAATTGCGCTTTCTGGCGGATAGTTGAATACATATACGATATCAGACATATCAAGCGTATCGTAAGCGTATAGCTTTTTGGTGTCAGTGTTGAACACTCGGTCTAGCTGCTCATTGATGTAGTAAGCAGTCGGGCGAGTGATTAGCTGCACCATGCGTAGCTTGATGATGATTCGCTTCTGCTCAAGCGTCAGGCCGATAACGCCTTGGCTGTTACGACCGAACCCAGCGCGGTTGAAGTTGCTACGATACTGCCCGAAGCCCCAACGGCCATTACCAGTGGTGGGCGGCGCATCTACATACAGATTAATGTTGAGAATGCGCGACCACACCGACAGACCAAAGTCATTTGCCGTGTCTACGTCAAATACATCACGAAACCAGTCAGTCCAGAACTTGTTCTGATTCTCCTCAATCCATGCCTGCTGCGACAGGATCAGCGCAACAAACTTGCTAGCGTTTTCGTACTGCCAGAGGATAGAAGGCGTTACGTCAACATCAGGATCAAATGTCTGGATGGTATCTGTCATGCCGTCACCACAAGCACAGATGCGCGGGCGATGCGCGCTACCTGATCAATGTTCACGGCCAGAGTAGACGAGGACCAGCTAACGCCACCGTTAGTGGAAATCTCTACCAGCTTGATAAAGATAGACGGCTCAACTTGATGCACTGCGCCGGCCAGCTCAAACGGGGAAACGTCCTTTCCCACAGTAAACCCGCGATCACCGTTTAGCTCGCCGTCACGATAGGCGATCACAGCGTCAGGAATGATATTCGCGGCATCTAATGCGGTTGGAGCAATGGTGAATCGGAGAGTGGTAGTTATCTCGGAAGGGCGCGAGAACTTGACCGGGATAATCTGGCCGCTACGGGGGTCGGTGACGTTAACGGTTGTCGTGCCGTTGTAGTTAGCTCCTGCGGTTTTCTCCTGATACAGCGCCTGTGCAACGTCTTGATCTGCGCCGCCATCTACGCACGCATAGACGCTGTGCGGCACCATCAAAATTCCGTCGATAGTCTGGTTAGTGCTGGCGATATTTTCTCGGAAGCTCAGCGACTGCACGCCCTCTACGTCATACAGAGCGCCATAGATGGCCTCGACGATGGAAATGGTCTGTAGCGCAAGTGTGCTGCGACGTCGCAGGCGGGCGGGAATATCGCCTTCGGCAAGTCGTCCAGGCACTGCGACGGTAGGGTTAGATACGGTTTCCCAGCCAAGCACACCAGAGGCAATGCCGTTCAAGCCGTTTACCGGTACTTCAATCGGGCCAGCATCAAGCGCTCGGAAGTTGCCGAGTCCTTCGCCAATGGCGTCTAGCGTGACGTCAGTTATCAGCTCAAACAGTGCGCCGGTCGTTTCAACCGATGCCAGCGAGCCAGCAGGGATCAGGGTAAGTGGTACGCCGCCAAGCTCTACGCCTGAAAGGGTGGAAAAGGTGGCAGGCTCTCGGGTGCCGCCAGTGAACCGCAGTAGCGCGTCAAGGAACACGCCGCCAGCAAGGTCTGGGTTGATCTGGTTTGCAAGCTCTGCGTTGTTCCGTGCGATCCCGTCACGCTCTTGGGTGAGCATGGTAATAAACCCACCCTGCGGGGTGGACGGGTCAACCGGCATATCAGCGCCAAAGATGGCGCGAAATTCAGCCTCAACCTCTGCGCGAGTGGTAGCGGTATCGGGGACGATGACTCCGGTGCTGGTGATGTACTGATAGCTAGCCATTGATAGTCGTCACGCCGGTTGTGGTTCTGATTTGTGCAGTATAAACCAAAGTGTCAGAAACTTGACTAGCTTCGACGCTTAACACTTCCACAACGTCAGGAGATTGGCGCAGTCGATCAGCAATAGCGGCTTCAAACTGCGGGATAGACGGAAACGCGCCAAACGTCAGCGGGAAGAACGGCACGCCGTTTTGGGTCTGGTGAATCATCTCCCCGCGCTGAGTGGCTGCGAAGTGGCGCGACTCTTGGGCCTCGGCCTCTAGCCCGGTAGTGATGACCAGATTGCCTGAGGCGTCCTGCACAAAGTCGTTATGTTCGTCTGTTAGGAAAGTTCTCACAGAACCACCCCCGTATTTCCGTCAGGCTGTGTGCCGTTAAGGTGCTGGTGAAGGTTGTCTATGCGCTTGCCGTCAAAGAATAGGCCGGCAGCGGTCATAGTCATTACATGCCCGCCAGCAGTCCACGTTATCCCGGCTGCGTCTGTACGGGTCTTTGTTGCGCCCTGCCGAACTTCAATATTGTCAGCAGCTATGGATACCACTGATAGGCCGTCGAGGCTTTGCAGCGTCATAGCGTCTGTATCTGCGCCAGCCACTACCCAATCCTTGATGGTATCTGGATAGAACATGGCGTCAGAGAAGTTATGGCGCCTCTTGGTGTTTGGCCAATCCTCCAAACCACCACGCTGTAGCACTAGGCTAATATCGCGGTCATTGGCTTTCAGCCAGCCGAAGTCGCCAGGCTTGACCGGGTAGCGCTGGAAGAAACCGCCAGCCCCATACCGGAACACCTGAATATTCGCCACCTGAGCGCGGGAACGCTTGGCGCCGTCAGTCGTGCCAATCATCACAAGAGGCTTGATCACCGCACGATTGCTTAGCGGATCGTAGCTAACGACAGTGGCCGGCAACATGTCGTCTAGGTTATCCCTGACCCAGCCACCGATAAACGCATCCATCTGCCCGGCTAGGCTGCCTTCATTAGCAGCATCTGTGTTCGGCTTATTGATGTTGGTCATAGTCTGGAGCACTGCGCTTGGTAGAAAAACGGGTCTTCGTGCGTGGCCACGTCAAACTTGAGCTGGTCAATAACGTAGTCACCGTTCAAAGGCTTGTTCATTCTACTATCAAGCCGGATCAATCCACCTAATCGAGTCTCTCGGTCAATCAGGAAAGTTACGTCTAGACCTTTCTCGGTCGCTTTCGGGATGCCGACTAGGCCGCTATCCATGTTCAAGATGCGAACAGCGCCGCGAATCGGTCGGCCCATATCTTTAACGATCATCAAATCATCATCTATGAACGCACGGACGCCGCCCATTTCCTCAAGCCTGCGGATCATCTTTAAGGCGGGGCCGGTATAGCTCCAGTTTGCCACGCTCTTGTCCATAGCCTCGAACAGCAGCCCAACGCCTAACGTGCTGGCTACCTGTTTAGCAATCGCACTAACGCGCGCAGAAGGACCAGCAGACACGGCAGCCACGTTCATCGCCTGGGCGTTCTCGGTTTTCGCCTTAATGATCACATCCACGTCAGGCGGGGAAGATGGTTCGGCGCTAGTTATGTCGCCAATAAACAGGCGGAAAGTGCCGTATGACTCGCGGCCAGCGTCAACAATCAGTCGCTTTGGAACTGGCGACGGGTTAAACGGGCTGGTATCCGTCAAAAGTCTGTCGCGCGTTGCTTGTGATAGACCGGAGATAGTCACGGTGCAGTCGTTCTGCAACGGGTTAGCGTACTTGGTCCCGCTCGCCTTTACCCGCAATCCCTCGTAGAAATTGATTCGGCCACCAATCTCTATACCTACCCGGATAACCCTGCGGTCAACTTCATCCACTGAGCGCCTCCATTTCTTCGGGAGTCCAGTAGAAAAGCTGTTGAGTCGCGCCAAACTGAGTGTAGTCAGGCAGCATATTGCGCTCAGTGGTCAGCATGAGGTTGCCGAACTGCACGCCGATATAAGGGTACGGCAGAATAAAGTCATCGCCAGGAATGCGCGTGCCGCTAATGAGCACCTGATCATTCACCACAACATCCATAATCATGCTGGTGACGGCTTGCTTGATAGTGATCTGCCACAAGTTCCCGTCAACCGTGAACGACAGCGATTGATTGGGTACTGCGGCTAGCTGAATCTGCTGCATCAGTTGAACACTCCAGACAGGATACTGCCCTTCCGGCGCGGCTCTGCTCCAGCCTCTGCGTCTGCGTTCGTGGTCTGCTGCTGGCCACGATTGACAGTGGACGACTGCGCAGGGTTGCGCGTAGTCCCTAGCGGCAACTCACCATAGACCGGGGCCACGGTGCGCCATTCCTCAAACCGTATATTGACGGTAACGCCCAGCAGGTTATCAATCGTCTCAGTGTGCGGGATGCCGGTGATCAGCATCGAGGGATAACTATTAACTCGGGTCTGAATGATCAGCAGCCGGTTGTCTAGGTACGCCTGGCGCAGATTGGTAAACGCTACCCGCGCATTCTCGTTAATCAACATGGCGCCATTGATCACGATAGGCAGGCTGACAGTATGGTCTGAGCGGGTAGTCCCGTCCTCTACCTGAAACTGAGTGACCTTGATTTCGTCAAGGATGTCCAGCTTCATCAAGCTGGCGTCATTGAACAGAACTTGATAGTTGTCACTGTCCAGAATCGAGACAACGCTAATCATCGGTCTACCCCCGTCGCTGTCTCGGCCTCAAGGTTTTTGAGCTGAGTTTGCAGTTCGCCGCCGACGCTCTGGCTAATGCCCTGCGCATCGGTTGCTTGCGTCTGCACAGTCACCTGGCCGACCTGCACATTCGTCTCTTTGCTGTTGTTGGCCGTGTTGCTGATTGCATTGCTAGACACAGCGTTCATCGGGTTAGTGGATGCGGCATTAAGCTGCTGGTTTGCAGCAGCCACGCTATCTTCGCCACCCCCACCAAAGCCAAAGAACTCGGCAACGCTGGTTAGGCCATTTTTGACCATATCAACGCCGGCCATAATGAAGTCAAATTGAGCCTTCCACATGGCTCCGATGAACTCAAATACAGCAATGATTCCATTGCCGAAAGCCTGGAACCCTTCCAGCAGGCTAGCTGCTCCAGATTTCAGAAACTCAAACGCGACGCCGCCCCACTCCATCAACTGCTTGAAGGCAGCAACAAGCGTATTGATCACGTCACCGATAATCGGATATTGCGTGATCAACTGGCCGATCATCGAATCATTGCCGTCGATGAAGTTCATGATGTCGTCATATATCAGCGCAAAGGCTGCTGCGGCTGCGACGATAGCGGCACCAATGGCCAGGATGGGCCAGGTTGCGGCCAGGGTAGCGGCTGCGGCGCTGATCATAGCAGGCAGGTACACAGCCGCCACCACACCAGCGATGGCAATGAAGAAGCCGACCACAAAGTCCTTATGCTCGCCCGCCCAATCCACGATCTTGGTTAGCCAGCCGATAACCTTGGTAAGCGCTGGGATCAGCATATCGAAGAACTGAGCAGCGGCATTACTTGTGGCGTTCTTCCATCCCCCCATAGTTTCCGTCAATTCCTTGGCGCGCTTTACCTGCTCAGCCGTCAATGGGTTGGCTTCTTTCTGGACTTTAAGCAGGCGCTCCAATTCCTTGCGGCCCTTTAACAGCGCCTCGACCGTGCGGTTGTCGGTGATGCCAAGTTCCTTGATGCGGAATACAGCCTCGCCCTTGCTCATACCCTCTACAGACTCAGCAAGTCGCAACATCCCCTCTGCGGCGTTAATCGCACTGCCGTCTACGTTGCGCAGGTCTACGCCCAGTGCTGCAAAGGTCTTAGCTCGGCCTGACTCAACGTCCTGCATTGCCTCGCCAATAGACTCGGCCATGTCGGTTAGTGAGTCGCGTGCGCCTTGAGCATCGCCGCCGAGCCGGGTCATGGCCTTGCCGAATGCATCAACGTCCTCGACCGCAATATTCAGCGCATTGCTAGTGCTCTCAATCGCTGCAATATCCTCAGCCCGACCAAGCGCCCCAGATACAGTCGAGGCAACGGCTAAGGCGGCGCCAAGCGCTCCAATGGCATTTTTGGCCATGTCCTTGATAGAGCCGCCAAGCTTCTCAGCGGCCTTATCGGCAGACAAAAATTCCTTTACCAAGTCTTCCGTAGATTTCTCGGCTTTCTTGATTCCTTCCTCGGCCTTTTTTGTGTCGGCCTCGAAAATCATCTTGAAAATATCTAGAAGCATGGCTTATCTGCCGCCCTTGCGCTTAGAGTGCTCAACCGCTAGCCACTCATTGTACTTGTTCACAGTGGCGATTTCCCAAAGGTCCATCGCCTCTTCCAAGTCTATGCTTGTTTTGAGTTCGGTTCTTGTTGCAAAGCCTGCCGTAATGATGGCGGCAAAGAATCCATCAGAGTTGAAGTAATCAACGGAAGGTACTTTTTGATCAGGGAGCCGAGGAAATCTTGGCTCCCGGCGATGCCGAAAAAATCGGTGTTGTACCTCAACATTTCAAACTCCAGACGAATCAACG
>Ga0196895_1000006_pt1 | contig 38144 bp, 39 predicted proteins | sample VirMetDEL_Aug_30_FD_166408 | JGI IMG/M metagenome (GOLD analysis project Ga0196895, IMG submission 166408) | Aqueous microbial communities from the Delaware River and Bay under freshwater to marine salinity gradient to study organic matter... | ecosystem: Environmental > Aquatic > Marine >...
CTGCATTAGAGAAACAGTTCAGCAGCGGTCCACGTGACAAGTTTAAACTACGGATGTCCAACATTGGGCGTCCGACTTGTCAGTTGTGGTTTGAGAAGAATGAACCTGAAGAGAAAGCACCTCTACCACCACACTTCCTAATGAACATGATCATTGGGGATATTGTAGAGGCTGTCTTCAAAGGACTTCTTCGTGCTGCTGATGTTGACTTCAAGGACAACGATAACGTTACGCTTAAGCTTAGTGATGGTACTGAGATCAATGGCGAGTACGACATGGTTATGGATGGCAAAGTGGATGACGTTAAGTCTGCATCTCCTTGGTCATACAAGAACAAGTTTGCTAGCCTAGAAGCATTAGCACAAGGTGATGGCTTTGGGTATATCCCCCAGCTAGTTGGCTACGCTACTGCAGCAGAGCTAGACGTTGGTGGTTGGTGGGTAGTGAACAAAGCTAACGGTGAGTTTAAGTACGTAGATGCATCAGGTGTAGACACTGGTGAGGTACTTGAACGAGTCGAAGCTACTGTGTCACACATCAACGAAGACAAACCGTTTGAGCGTTGCTACGAGGCTATCCCTGAGACTCACTATCGTAAGGCTACAGGTAACCTAAAGCTTGGTTCTGAGTGCGGCTTCTGCTCATTCAAACACAAGTGCTGGCCTAACCTACAGACACTACCTGCTGTTAAGTCTACAGCACAGCAACCGCCTATGGTGGACTATGTGTTAGTACAACCTGAGTACTTAGAGGATGAGCGTGGCGCAGCGTAGACACTTGAAGAGCTATCGCAGTGGCCTAGAGAAAGAGGTTGCTGCGTGGCTCAAAGATAAACAAAAGAAAGTCAGATACGAACAGCTTAAGGTAGAGTGGGAAGACTTAAAGTATAGAACCTACACTCCTGACTTCGTGCTTGACAACGGTATCATAATAGAAACTAAAGGCATATTTGATTCAGCAGATAGACGTAAACACCGTGAGGTACAGCGCCAACATCCTGAGTTAGATATACGCTTTGTATTCAGTAATGCTAACGCTAAGCTTTACAAAGGTGCTAAGTCTAGGTATTGTGATTGGTGTGACAAGTACGGCTTTCAATGGGCGCACCGTGTGATACCTGAAGAGTGGTTGAAAGAAGATGGTGAAGAGATCAAAGTCAAACGAATAGAAGTCAAAACAAAAAGGAAAGTATAATGGGACATACATTAAGGGACGATGAACTAGCTATCGTCATACGCCCTAACAACTATGAAGATGAATGGGATGGTGATTGCTCTATAGAGCTAGTTACATCTAAGGATAACCCAGTACCTAACGTAGTTATGGCACACATCATGAATGTAGCTACGCTGATGTCAGCATTCCTTGATGTAGCAGCAGAACATCCTGATGTGTATGACTTAGTAGAAGAGCATCGTAACTATCTTATGGGTATCGAAGATGAAGAAGAAGAGCTACAAGTTACACGTGAAGGTAACGTATACTCATTGAACACATGGACTAAGACGAAGGGTAACGCATGAAGATAGAACCAACACTAAAGAGTATGCTACTTGAAGATGACATTGATCCAGTAAACAAACCTGTGCATTACAACCAAGCTGGTATTGAATGCATTGAAGCTATCGAAGCTATGACTGAGAACATGTCAGGACATACAGCACCACACGCAGCTAACGTACTAAAGTATCTCTGGCGGCACGAATACAAGAATGGTCTTGAAGATATTGATAAAGCTATCTGGTATCTCAACAGACTACGCAAACGTTACACGGAGTTACATAAATGATAAATGAAGATGACATAGAAGCAATGCGCCCACGTATGCCACACGAGAAAGTAGCAGACTTTATTGTAGCATTCAAAGGTTCACTAGACCCACGCTTGTGGATCAGCTTGATTGATGAAGAGCTAGCAGAGTATCGTGCTGAGAAGTTTGGTACACACAACCACTTGAAGGAACTGTGTGATCTACTATATGTATCGACAGGGCTATCACTTACAGTACCTGAACATATAGGAATGCTAATGCGTGATGATGAACGAGAGAAGTCTCTCAAGCAGCAAGGGCAGGTCAGTCGTGCATTAGAGGAAGGCTTGCAGTACTACGGTGAGGATGTATTCATGGAAGCATTCGCACGTGTGCATGACAGTAACATGTCTAAGCTAGACAGCAATGGCAATCCTATCCTACGTGAAGATGGCAAGGTTATGAAAGGGCCAAACTATAAGAAGCCCGATCTTACTGATTTACTGGAAAAGGCGGCATGAAGTTTGATATTAAAATGACTATAGATATAGATGAAGAAGACAACATACTTCCTATATCAGAAGAGATGTATGAGGAAACTGTGAAGCAGCTTATACAGGATGTTGTATACGATATAGATGCAGAGATTAAACAGATAGAGGTGAAACAAAAATCATGAGCAACTACTTACCGACAGACTACCAATCATTTATTCATAAATCACGTTACGCTAAATACTTTGACGACTACGGACGTGAGTCATGGGATGATACCGTGACACGTTACTCTACTAATGTCATTGGTGACAAAGTAGATGCTGAGACTAAGCATGACCTAGAGCAAGCTATTTTAGGGTTAGAGATCATGCCATCTATGAGAGCTATGATGACTGCTGGCCCAGCGCTAGAGCGTGACAACACAGCAGGGTACAACTGTTCATACCTACCCGTAGATGACCCTAAGAGCTTCGACGAAGCGATGTACATCCTCCTCTGCGGTACTGGAGTCGGCTTCTCTGTTGAACGTCAATACATATCTAAGCTTCCCGAAGTGCCTGTCCTCTATGACAGTGACACTACCGTTGTCGTTAAAGATAGTAAGGAAGGGTGGGCTAAGGCTTTCCGTCAAGTGTTGGCACTCCTATGGGCTGGTGAGATTCCTAAGTGGGATGTCTCTCGTGTACGTCCTGCAGGTGCAAGACTAAAAACCTTTGGCGGTAGAGCATCAGGCCCAGCGCCTTTGGTAGACTTATTTAACTTTGCTATAAAAACATTTACTGAAGCACAAGGACGTGAGTTATCTTCTATAGAATGCCATGATATAATGTGCAAGATAGGAGAGATTGTTGTAGTGGGTGGTGTTCGTCGTAGTGCTATGATATCTTTGTCTAACTTAGGCGATGATTGTCTACGCCATGCTAAGTCGGGCATCTGGTGGGACGAACCAGAGAAGAACATATATCGTTTCGGCTATAGAGCATTAGCTAATAACTCAGTGGCATACACTAAGAAACCTAGCATCGAAACATTTATGAGGGAGTGGCTAGCTCTAGTAGAGAGTAAGTCAGGAGAGCGAGGAGTATTTAACCGTGAAGCATCTAAGAAACAAGCTGCTAAGTATGGCAGACGTGATCCTAATCATGAGTTCGGAACTAACCCGTGTAGTGAAATCATATTGCGGCCTTATCAGTTCTGCAATCTTACGGAAGTTGTGGTACGTGCTACAGACAGTGTGGAAGACTTGGAGCGAAAAGTCAAGTTGGCAACAATTCTGGGAACTATCCAGTCCACCTACACTAAGTTCCCGTATCTGCGAAAGGTGTGGCGAGACAATACTGAGGCAGAACGACTGCTTGGAGTGTCGCTAACAGGTATCATGGATAACCCATTGATGACTTCTAAGAACAAAGGATTGGAGAAGACCCTTGAACACTTACGAAATGTCGCAGTTGATACTAATGCTGTTTGGGCTGAACGTCTTGGTATCCCTGTATCTGCTTCTATCACTTGCGTTAAACCATCTGGGACGGTATCACAACTTGTGGACTCTGCTAGTGGCATCCATGCTCGTCATAACCCTTATTACATTCGGACTGTACGGGGAGATAACAAAGACCCTCTTACCCAGTTCATGATTGATCAAGGCATCCCTGCTGAGCCTTGTGTGTTTAAGGGTGATACAACTACAGTGTTTAGCTTCCCACAGAAGTCACCTAACAAAGCTGTAACACGTAATGATATGACAGCTATTGAGCAGCTAGAGACATGGCTTACGTATCAGCGACACTGGTGTGAGCATAAACCATCGGTGACTATCTCAGTTCGTGACCATGAATGGCTAGCTGTGGGTGCGTTTGTATACGAACACTTTGACGAGATGTCAGGCGTATCATTCCTACCATACAATGACCATACTTATCAGCAAGCACCCTACCAAGACTGCACGAAGGAAGAGTATGAAGAGCTACTGAAGCTAATGCCTAAACGTATTGATTGGTCTAAGCTAAACGAGTACGAACAGGAAGACAACACAGTTGCTATGCAGACAATGGCTTGCTCTGGTGATAGCTGTGAGATAGTAGACCTAGTATGAACCAATATGTTGTAGTAGGTAGAGCCGACTGTATGTACTGCAGCAAAGCGGTAGGGCTTATAAGAGATAACGGGGGAGTGGTAAATTACTACTCTCTCAACGATTCAAAGTGGATACTTGACTTATTCAAGAAAGCTGATATACGTACAGTACCACAAGTTTGGACAATAGGTGGCGACTACATTGGTGGCTACCAAGAACTAGAGAAACATATAGAAGGAGATTAATATGTTCGCAACAGTAGTATCAACGTTTGTAGCCTTTATGGTTACGGTAGGTGTTGTCAAAGATGTAGCAGTACCAGCAGGTGAATATGCTATTGAGAAAGGCACAGATGCTTACGTAGCAGGTAAAGAATTAATTGTTGGCACAGAGGCTGACTAAGACTGTAAGGCTCAGCGTTAAGGCGCTGGGCTTTTCTTTAACGAGGAGAATAGTATGACTGACTGTATATGGTGTGGCGTAGAGCTAAACGAAGATAATTGGTACACATCCAGTAAAAAGAAGAAAGACTATAAATGTAAGTCTTGCATTAAAGGTAAAGAAAATGCTTACAATCAAAGTAAGATTTACATAAACGGTAAATACGTCCCACGTAAAAGTCCTTGGTATAAAATATTAAAACCAGGATTTTATAAAAACATCAACGATGCTATCTTTAAACAGTCTAGCATAAGTGATGTTAAAGAAGGTTACGTATACGTTATAACAAACAAGGCATGGCCTGATTGGGTTAAGATAGGTATGGCTATTGATGCTAATGATAGACTTAATGGTTATCAAACTAGCAGCCCACACCGTGACTACGTACTAGAACACAGTGTATATTCTAATGATAGACGCAAGTCAGAGCAAGAAGCACATACTAAAGCAGCTAAGCTTGCAGAGGAAGCGAATGGAGAATGGTTTAAACTAACTGTAGAACAAGCAATAGAGGTATTAAATAACCTAGATGAACATAGACTTGGAACCGCCGAAGAAGCAAACACGGACACGCCGAAAGACAAACTACAAGAACGCTCAATCCAAGCAGACCTCTGGACTTATACCCAGAACAGAAAGACAGCGTGAGTTTCTTGAACATCTAAAGTCATACAATCAAGTGTTTGTACTTGGACCTGCAGGGACTGGTAAGACCTACGTCACAGCAACCTATGCAGCAGACTTGTACACACTCAAAGAGATTGACAAGATTGTTATCACACGCCCTCACGTAGCTGTAGGTAAGGACATCGGGTTCCTACCTGGTAGCTTAGAAGAGAAGGTTTACCCTTGGGCTTTACCTGTGCTTGACGTGTTAGAGAAACACTGGGGTAAAGGTACACTAGAGACAGCCATCAAGAACAACAATGTAGAGATGGCTCCTCTAGCTTTAATGCGTGGGCGTAGCTTTGACAATGCATTCATTATAGTAGATGAAACGCAGAACATTACTACGCACGAACTTAAGATGTTGTTGACTCGTGTAGGTGAAGGTAGTACAATAGTACTTAATGGTGATATACAACAGTCAGACTTGAAGGAAGGTGATGGTCTGTCTAAAGTAATTCACCTAGCAAAGAAACACATGATACCTGTACCTGTTGTAGAGTTTGGTGTGGATGACATTATACGTAGTGACATCTGTGCACAATGGGTAAAGGTCTTTATGAAGGAAGGTATATGACACTAGAGAAAGAGGCAGAAGCGTTTATCTCTGGGAGACAGAAACAGTTTAGGGCAGGGTTACATGAAGGTGTTAAGAATCTACGACAATACATAGTAGATAACTTACACAGCACAGAAGAGAAACACGAAGCACTGAAGAACTTAATAGAGGTGCAGATGTGGTCAGAACGAAGTGCAGAAATACATGGTATTAAAAAGTAAAGGGGCCGCTTGGCCCCTCTCTTTATTCGTATATATCTTTTAAGTAGTCCACGTAGTCCATAAAGAACTGTAACTCTGAGTACGACATATCCTCTACCGTACCCCTGAAGTTAAACCTATCACGCATTGCATCAAGAGCTTTATTGCGTAGTTCTTTGTTACCGTGTGAGCTAGCCTTACGTTTGATAGCTAGCATACGCTTCTCTGGTGCAGCATACTTTTGTAGAGACTTACGTACACGAGTCTTAACGTCTGACAATGTACTCTTCAACATAGCACGTTTACCTGTAAGATCAGCATTGCTAAACTTAGGGTCACGTAGTAGCTTATCAGTTGCACGTTCTAGTACAGGAGCTAGTGTCTCATTAAACACTTTATCGTAGGCTGCAATCTGTGAACGCTCATTGGCTGTCCAAGGTTGCATCTGTGCCATAGAGTACACCTTCTCTGTAGCTGTGCGTCCAGGCTTAACTGTGACACCAAAGATACGAGCCATTGGGTTAGCGTCTTGTATTTTACCTTCACGTGTAGCAACCCGTAGCTCTTCACCAGTAACACTATCAGCTTTATCAGTGAATGCTTCAATGACGTTATCAAAGTATTTAGTAGCAGCCTGAGTGAATATCTCTCCACTACCTTCAGCTTGACGTACATCTTTAGCTACGTCTGTGTCAGTGATAAACCCTGTAAGTTTATTAACTGCATCTAACGGACGTGTGAAGCCAGCGAAGTAGTTACCTGTCATCTTAGATATAGCTTCTAAGCTAGCCTTACTTGCTGTAATGTCTTGGTTAAGGAATGAGTCAACGATACGTGTTAAGTCATTACCAAACTGTACGTCACTAGCTAACTGTCCAACAGCTAACTGCTCTGTAAGCTCTTTAGTTAATTCAGTAGGAACCTCTTCACCTTTTAGGCGTAAGTTACCTACACGTCCTGCAGCTAGCCACAACGAGAATGGATACGTGTTCTTAGCATCAATGATAGTACCACCACCAGCATCAATCTCAAACGTACCTAAGTTCTTCTTCCTACGTTCTTCATCGTAGTGCATAGCCATGCCCCACGCTGTGATACCTACTAAGCTACGTGATGCAGCTTCTACTGTTTCGATGTTACGCTTCTCAGCCTTAGCAATAGCAGACATAACCTCTACTGCACCGCCTACACTCCACTGATATGATGTAGCGATAACGTTATTGAAGAAACGCCCGAAGGGTAGGACTGTACCAAGTAGCGGGATATTAGAGATGCTCTCAGTAAACTTAGCTGCTTGACTTAGGAGTTGATCATCAGTCGTATAGTCTTTGGAGAACACAGACTTGAGTGTTGTATCCAATGCACTGCCAAGAACGCTGTCATCAATAAGGTCAATATCGCCATCGTTAAGTACATCCTTTAAGCTTTTATCTTTCTTCAAACGTAGATACTTGTCTAGCTCAGTCATAAACATCTGTGACTTAGTGAATGTATCTTGGATACGCACACCAGTAAGACGGTTAGCTGCGTTAGTGACAGTCTCTACTTGTTTGAACCACGGTGCATCAGGGTCAATACCAAAGCGTTTACCTGAACGTTCAACACCACCTGTTACAGACTCGAACAGTACCTTCTCAATGTCTTTATGCTGAGACAGGAACGCCATGTATGCATCATGTGTAGTGTATGGGTCTCTCAGGTTACGCATCTTTTGCGCTTGGATGTTCTTGTACACATTAGCTACACGTAGTGCTTCACGTCCACGCTTAGTAAAGTTACCACCCAGCGCAAGTCCGTATACTAGGTTAGAACCCCCAGTGAATACATCAGCCATAGTTGAACCCATGTAGAACTGAGAGAAACCAACAACGTTCAGTGCTGTAGTAGCAGGTGAAGACACAAGCAATCTACGCCACACTGACTGAGTGTAAGCACCCAACTTCATAGACTTCTTACCTGTAGCTTTAGCAAGCTCTTCTTCCATAGCTTCATTAGCTTGTGGGTTACGTACTAAGTTATCCATTGCACGTTGACCATGTACAACACCAGCATCAATAGTCTTACGTGTCTGTGACATCACGTTACCAAGCTGCATACCGTTACGTACTTTAGAAGCTATAAGATCGCCTAGCTCTTGTGCTACAGTAGTTGTATCACCCAATGTATAACCTACGAGAGGTTGCATACGCTTAGAGATACTCTGTAGTTCATCCTGTGGCATCTGCTTAAGAACGTTAGTCATTACATCTGTAACACGTAGGTTCTTGTTTAGCTTCATGCCATTGTCTTTGAACACTTTAGCTAGACCACCCTTACCATCTGTGCCTAGCATAATATCATGCAGTAGTTCAGCAGGTAGCATAGATGTTTGGAAGAGGTTATCACCACGCTTCCACTTAGATTCCCAGCTATCAAGTGTTTCATTGATGTGCTTGGTTACACGCTTCACTTCTTTCTTAGGTAAAGCAATAAGGGTAGCAGCTTCAATGTCTGACTCTAGCTCAGCATTACGTTTAGCTTTACGTAGCTGTAGCTCTGTGTCTGACAGACCACTAGCACCTTTAAACTTACCACCAATGAGTTGTGCTCCTCCCCCTACAGCACCAAGAAAGGAACTAAAGCCTGTCTGTAATGCGCTGTACTCTTCTTGTGCACCTACGTCTAGCATGACGTTTTGTATCTGGTAGTCGTTAAGCATAGCGAAGGATGCATCTAATGCTGTAGTAGCATACAAAGACTTACGTACACCTTCTCTGCCACGCTCTTCTAGGAACTCTTTCTGTGCTTTCTTCTTAGCGTTAAGCATGTAGTTCTGCTTCTCACGCAATGCTACACGTTCACGTAACTTCTTAGCTGCACTACCCTTAACGCCTTTCTCTGCTAGGCGCTGGGCTACACGTTCTGCAGCTTCTTTAGATGCTTTCTGTGCAGCCTCACGAGTAGCACCAGACTTAATAGCTTTCTGTCCCGCTTCAATAGCGGCACGTTTGACTAGCTCTTTGCCACCCTGTGTGATACCCAGCGCTGCAGCTTTACCTACACCACCTGTAAGCAAACCAAAGTAGTTAGACGGGTCTTTAACAGCGTATTCAATGTAGTCAAGCACACCATCTACTGCACCAAAGAAACCATCATTAACAAACACGTTACCTAACTGATCATACAACTGATAAGCATCACGAGCTATACGCTTGTCATCCTCTGATGCATTACTGATATGGCGTACCTCACCACTGGTACTGATAAGGTTTGTATTGAAGCTACGCATATGATCTACAAAGTCTTCAACTACATCTTCATCAGCTTTATCTTTGTAGTCGATACCTTTACGTGAGATCATGTAGTTACGAATCTTAGACAGGTTGTCTTGCTTATAGAAGTCTTTCTTCTTAAGCTTAGCACCCATGTCTACTACAGTGTCTTCCTCCTCTGCTTCCTTACGTCTACGTACAGAGTACTTATTAAGGAAGTCATTAGCATCACCTACTTTAGGTGTCTCTCCAAGTATTTCATTTGTTTGTTCTTCTGCTGCTTTACCAGCCGAAAGTATTTCTTGGATTGTCTTAGCCATTACTTAGAACCTTCTTGAACTGATACACTAGGAAGCCTTTGTTGAAAGGTAGAGTCTTGTTGTTCTCGTCTGCCCAATCAGCTAGTAGACCAAACAATTCAGCATCGTCAGGTTCACCTTCTACTTTATCTTTCATGTATTCAAAGATGTTATCACCTTCTTCAGTAAGAACCTGTAAGTCTAACTCTGTGATCTGACCTGTGTCAAGACCTTCTTGTAGTGCTTCTTGTGTTATACCGAAGCGATCCATAGTCTTCTCACGGATGCTACGAGTGTCAGGGCGAAGCTTAGGTCTAATAGGTGACATGATACCTTCAGACTCTTGTTCGTCTTCTGGTCCTTGTACTGTAACAGCTTCTTTAGCGTCTTCACCATACATCTTTTGTAGACGTTTAGCTGTCATAGTTTTACTTGGCATATCTTCATCTATATCAAACTCAGAGATAGTAACACCACCTTGTTCTACTGCTAGACGTTGATCAGAGATATACTTAAGGTCTTCACCTTTTACTTTGAACGTACCTAAACCAGAAATTTTTATCTTGTACATTGCGTCAGGGTTAGCGTTACGCTTAAGTTCTACTTGTGCAAAACCTTCCTCTGATGCAAACATGGTACCTGCACCACCCCACGTACTTACAGGTAGACCTGCCTTTTTACGTTGTGTACGGGTCATACCTTTCCACTCTTCACGTGTAATAGATGCAGGGTCTATATTAGCTGCGTCTTCAGGTAGAGGTGCATTCAAGTCACGGCTTATAACACCAGTAGTTACATAGTTAGTAAACTCGTTGTGGATAAGCTGTGCCTCTTCTTGACTGAATGTCATATCACCTGCTGTAGCACTCTGTACCACACCATTCTCACCTAGATCAAAGGTTACTTCTACAGTGTTACCCTCTTCATCGTTAAGAATGTCTGGGTGAGACATGGTGATAGTGTTCTCAGTTTTAGTTACAGTACCGCCTGTCTCTTCAATCTTAACTGCTGCAGTCTGATCAACCTCTTCTTTGATAGCAGGGCTTAGTGTTTCACGTAGGTCATTGACATACTCTTCACCCATGTACATAGTCATCATGTCTTCCAAGCCTGTGATAGCTTGTGTGCCATAGTCAGTAATAGCTTGATCAAAGATAGGACCAAAGTTCTCACGATTCTTACGTTGAATTACTTCTAGTGCAGCCTTGCGCTGGGCTTGCTCTTCTTCAATCTGTGTAGTAGGGGAGATGTCTTTTATAATAGCACGGGCTGCAGCATACTCTGAGTCCATCTCTTCTAGTGCTTCAATCTGTGTAATTAAATCAGCTTGTACACTAAGACGTGCTTTGTTATCAAAACGTTTGAAGTCTGTGAATGTAGCAAACGTAGAAGGGATAACAGCTTGGTAGTCACTCAATGCAGCTAGCTCATTAATATCAGCAGCAGTCATGTCTTCATACATAAGACTACTGTCTAGTTTAGCTTTAGTGCGTTTCATTGCAGCGTCACCGCTTACACGATCCCAGAAACCTACTTCAGCTTCTTCGCCTACACCTTTGTTAGGAGTATACAGACCATAAGAACGTTTTACGTACTCGTCTAGCTCCATATCTACAGGAGCAAAGTCTTTAGGCATACGGATAATGCTATCTACATCTGCGCTTGTAAGAGGCTTACCTCCACCTGCTGCAACAGCTTCTTGTACTTTAGTAGATAGTTCTACAATAGCGTTAGGACCAGAGGCAATAGCAGCTTGTATCTGCTCATTACTAACACCATTGTCTCTGAGCATAGTAGCTACACCCATGATCTTATTTACTGTAGCATTACGTTGAGAGATTTTAAGAACGTTACGCTTAGCTAAGTCTTCTTGCTCAGTCTCATACTCACGAGCTTCTTTCTTCTTCTCTTTAATGTTAGCTGCTGCAGTTTCCATAAACCCTTCAGCAAAGGCCATCCAGTCAAAACTCATAATTAAGCCTCCTTAGCCATCAGGCCCATAGGTTCAGCAGACTCGCTTACTTCCATGTCCATCTCTGCGTCTTCTGTTGTTGCTTCTACGTCTTCTGCATTAAGTGTAGTCTGTATCTCTTGTAGCATAGCTGTACCAGGATCGTCTTGCTTTGTACCTGCATCAGCTAAAGCTAACTCTAGTGCAGTCTGTAAGCGTTTCTTCTCACGTTCTTTAAGAGCTTCTTCAGGGCTAGTAATATCATCACGTACTTCAATACCGTAGCTAGTCATAGCAGCTTTAATGAATGCGTGGATAACTGGTGCAATGATAATGCTTACATCTATAGAATGCAAACCATTCATAACACCTGTAGTTAGCAGTGTCTTAACGAATGGTGCAACAGGCATACCGCCACCAAGAACAACAGACAAGTCATCCATTACGTCTTCATCAGCTAGCTTGTTAATGTAATAACGTGTAGCCTCTTCTGGTTCTGCCATCTCTGGTGGGTTCTCCCAAGGCCAGTTCTTAGGTTGATCCGTAAGGGACTGACCTGGTACAGGTGCTTCAAGAAATGATGCCATTTTAATTATACCTTATTTAGTGAATCCTGCGCCAAAGTAGAGTCCTACAATGGCTGATACGATATGTGTGTCTAGTGGAGTTATTACAAAGCCTTTAGCCATCTTCCATTGTATAGCTTCATCTGGTCCAAACAACCAAGCTAACGGACCACCAGTAGCTTCAGTGTATCCTACATATACGCTAACATCAGGATACCATACAGCGACTAGCTTTGGCAAGACAATAATAGAGAATACAGCAGATAAAGCTATGAGCCTACGTGTCCAAGCAAAATGTTTATCTGTCTTACCTGCATCACGTGCATCAGCTACAGCACTACGGTTAAACTCTGCACGTTGCATGAGCATCTCGTTCTGCATCTGACGGGCTTTCATGGACTGACCCCAGATAGACATAACCCCACCTAGCACGGTGGAGAACAACATTGTAATTAACTCTAGGGGTAAGCCGAACATTATGCGTTCCTATTAACTAACACTACTAAGTCCATGTCTGTAGCGTCTTCTGGTATAGTTATATTATTCTCTTGTAACCAACTACGCATAGCTGTCCTACTGTTTGGACCTATAGCACCGTCTACTGTAGTACCTACTGTTTCTTGTGCTTGATATTCGTTACGTAACTCTAGCTTATCTGCCTCGTCATCTAGTCCAGCAGCCCTTAGTGTAGATATAACAGAGTCCCATCTTTCTTCTGCTATCTCTCTATTAGCACCGCTATTTATCATGTTATTTAGTCTTTTAGTAGACATATCTTCTGCAACAGAATCAGTCATTCCTGCGTGTTCTAGAAAAGCAAGAGCAGCAGGTAAAGCATATCTGTTATCGTTAACAAGCTCTGGGTTATTTACAAGGTCTATATCTATGCCTTGTTCTTGTAGAATATTTTGTACTGCTTGGTAATTAGAACGTCCTGTGATCTGTATCAGACCTCTTCCTCTATAAGCAGAACCTCCATCATAACGCCTATCAAAAATAGCCATACCCAAAGCATTAGAAGCTTCACCATCTCTAATACGTTTTTGTTCTTCTTCAGGTAATGAAGCTAATGCCTCATTTACTACAGAGTCATCAAACATTTCATAGGCTCTAGCTAAACGATAACCTGCACCTTCTGTGACAGGTCCGTTATCACCTACTTCTACATCAATAGTACCAGCTAATAACGCTTTCTTTATAGGGTTTCTTATTGTTTTATCTACAGCTTGGTTTAATTGTTCATTAGAGTATCTGTCTGTATCGTCAGTTATTTTGTAGCTTCTAGATATATTTACTTCACTACCTCTGTCAGATAAAGCAGACCTTTCTGTAGAAGAAAGAGTAGGACTCATCAACCCTTTCCCATCGGTAGGCTGCACCCCGTCAACATCAAGCTCACCTGTATCAATAGTACCAGGATCAATATCTTCTGCCAGTTCATACAGAGGTTCTTCATTAGTTAGTTTACCTTCTTCTGTGTCTGTAACATCTTTAAGACCACCACCTAGAGGTTGACCAAACTCTGTTGTAGCTACTTCACGTAAGTTCTTAGCTTGTGCATCCGTCATCTCTTCACGTGTATCTACATCTATTTCATCGAAGTAGTCTAGCGAAGGTGTCTCTGTATCTTCAACCATAAGTCTATCTAGTGCATCAAACTCACGTAGGACTTCTTCTTTAGTACGATCCTTGTCAATCTCTTTAGCTGTAAGAACACGATCAGCGTCTTCTGCTTTATCAAAGTAAGACATGATAGCTTCGTACATACTTTCGTAGAAACCTTTATCCATAGGCTCTTGTTCATCAGCAGGTTTAGCACCAATACCTGTAGGTACAGCACCTTCTTGGGATACTTCTCTTAGTTTCTCTTTAGCTGTATTTCCCAAGCTAAACATATCATAGTTAAAATCTGCCATGTTTTATTATCCTGTTATGATAGCGCCAATGATAGTACCTGCAGCTTTAGCAAACCCAGCGCTCTTAGTACCTTCAGCAGCTTCCTTTGTAGCCTCTGTTCTTAGCTGTTCAACAGCGATACTTGTAGCACGATCAGCGTTGTTGTTAGCTGTCTGGAATGCAAAGCTCATGATGTCACGCTCACGCTGCCATATCTGTTCCATGTTAACTTGTGTAAGTCCGTTGATGGTACGAGCAAAGGTAGCATTACTTTCATTGAGTGCAGCAGTGTTCATAGTAGCAATGTTCTGTCTCCACTGTGCGTTAGCTTGTGCAACTACAAGACCATTCTGTGCGTTGAACAAGTCACGCTGTTGCTGTAGCTCTGAGTTAAACTCACGTAGAGCATTAACACTATTCACGTTAAACTGATCCATAGCGTTCTGCTGTGTAGCATTGAACTGCGATACTTGTGATGTAAGTGATGCAAAGAACTGGTTAGTCTGGTTCTCACTTGTAGCGTTAAACTGTGCAGCAGCATTCTCAGCAGCTTGATCAGTGAGTAGAGCTTGAATGTTTTGCTGTGACTTAAACATAGCAGTCTGTTGTTCATTAGACAAGTTAGTCAAGTCCATCTGCAAGAAGCTTTGAGCATTCTGAACAGCAGCCTGTTGTCTATTGTTCAGGTTAGCCATGTCTAGTTGTGACAATGCAGCAGCCTCTGACATAACCATAGCTTGACGGTTAGTCAGGTTAGTTAAGTTCATTGTGTTAGCTGCACGGCTATTCTCTAGTGCAATCTGTTGCTCAGCATTGAAGTTCAAGTTAGCTATATCAGCGATACGTGATGCATTAGCTACACGAGCTTGGAATGCTTGATCAAACTCTTGACCTAAGAATGTAGCACGTTGTTGAGCAGCTAGCATTGCACGTTGCTGACGGTTAGACAGGTTCTGTGCTTCAAACTGTGCCATAGTCTGAGCATCCATCTGAGCGATAGGTAGCGCAGCTTCCATAGCAGCTTGTACTACAGCCTGACCTGCTAGGCTAGACGCACCTAAACCACGAGCAGCTAGTGTCTGCATGGCTGTACGCATAGACCCAGCAGCCCAAGCAGGTGTCTCCCCACCCTCGAAGTCAGCCATAAGTGTTTCTAACTGACCTGCAACTGTAGCTTTATTAGATGGTGTAGCTGTAGCAGCCTGTACTTGTTCAGTAAACGCAGCAGCTTTCTCTGCATTAGCTGCACCAGAGATGATCTCACCTTCTTGTATCTCACGCTGTACTGGGTTATCCATGAGGATAGCGTTACCCTGTGCAGCATCAATACCTGAGATAGATGTACCTACTTGTTGTGCAGCCTCTATTTGTGCAGGTTGTGATACAACACCTGTAGCAGCTTGTAGAGCGTCTGTCTGAGCTTGTACAGCAGGAGCAGCAGCACCTGTAGTCATCGTAGATGCAGGGGCAGTCATAGGCATACCAGCTTGTGCAGTAGACGGTACTGTAGCAGCTTGTGCGAAAGGAGCTAGTGGGTAAGCTTGACCTGCTTGCCCTGACACAAAGTCTGCAGCATCAGGTACCATCATCTGTACGTTAGACTGTACAGGTTGCATTGTCTGTTGGATAGCACCACGTTGCATTGCAGCTAGTTGTTGCTGGTACTGATCGCCCATACCTGACACATTAGATAGCTGACCTGCAGCATCAACGAATGTACCACCTTGAGCAAACACAGTACCTTTCTGTGTCATCTTGTTACGTAGTGCTGTACGGTATTTACCCATCTTAGCTGCAGCAGCAGGGTTAGCTTCTAAGAACTTTTCTAAGTCTCCACCCTTGAAGCCAAGGAACTTAGATGCCATAGTCTTCTCAGCTTCTACTAGACCACCTTCGTTGTAACCATTGATGTAAGCACCCTTAGCAGCAGATGTAACTTTCTGGAAGCCTGGAGGTACAACACCAATAGGGCTACCGTTGATCTCAGTCATACGGATAACCTGCTGTGTGTTTGGATTCTGGTATGCTACTTGTTCTACACCACCTACACCCTGTGATGGCTGTGTAAGGTTAGCCATGTTTGTACCAGTGTAGTCTGTCTTAGTTGTAATAGTTTGTGGTACAGCAGATAGACCTGCAGTCTGTGTAGGTAAGTTAAACGTACCAGAGACAGCAGCTTGTGGGTATGTACCTGTAGCAGGACCAGCTAGTTGAGGCTGTGCAGTTTGATATGTTTGTGTTACTTGCTGTGGATCATACGTAACAGGAGCAGATGCTGATGTCTGGAATGTCTGAGTCATGTTAGGCTGTACTGCTGATCCAGAATAGTCTACATAAGAACTAGTATTAGGTTGTACACTCAAGCCTGATGTATCAGCAGGTTTCTGTATGATCTTATTATCTAAACCTTTAAGGTTAAGGAAGTCATAGTCATTCAAGAACTCATAGCTTTTACGGAACTTATCATAGTAACTTTGATAATTATCATATACATCACCCTCTACAACACCTTGAATGTCATCAGGTGAAACCCACAGACCGTCTAGTATCTGCTTACTTAAGCCACTGTTACCAGCCACACCTGTCATCATAGGTTGACCGTTAACCATACCAAAGGAGACTTGACCTCTGTTATAACCTTGGAACTCACCTGTCTCAGGGTTCCATGTAGGCTCACCTACTGTATAGCTTTGTGTGTTAGCTACAGATACAGCGTTAACAAAAGCATCAGCACTATAAGCTGAAACAGCTAGTAACTTACCAAAGTCACGGTTATCTGAAACAGAGCCTAAGACATTGCTTAGTAGGTTATCTGCTACACGGTCACGTACTTGACTCCACTGATATGCATCAGCAGTCTGACCTGCTTGAGGCATACCATCATACCAATAACCTTGACCTAAAGACTTTTTAAGTGCTGAACTACTGTTATCTAAGATACCTAACATTGTATCCCTAGACATTACGTAGTTGCCTGTACGCATCAAATACGCTTCAGCTTGGTTATTAGCACCTATAGGTAGACCAGTCTGTTTATTAATAAAGCCACCACCATCGTCTTGACCTGTAGCAATGAAATGCTCATACGATGCAATGTAACGATCAATAGCTGACTTAGCTGATTCACCTCCACCAGTACCTTTACCAGCTTGTCTAGCTTTAAAAGCGTTAGCTAGAAGACGGGCATCGTTAGCAGCACTAGCAGGGTTACGTACAGTAGTTTGTGCACTAGTACCACCAGCCCAGATAATATTCCATGCACCTGGACCGCCACTTATCGTGTAGCTATCAGGGTCAGAAGGGATGCCATCACCTTCTTCAGACATAATGCTATTTAGGTCATCTTGAATGTAGGAAGGGAGGTTACCCTCATCATCGTAGAACTTCCTGTCACTAGCTGATATATTATAGCCACCTGAGTCTACAAATGTATCAGAACCTGCTTGGCTTTGTGTACTAGAACTAGAACCAAACCTTTCCATCTGCTTAGAAGCATAATTACCAATGTCTTCATACTTCGCTTGGTGCTTTGATAAATTGATAGCAGAAGAATAGTTTCTATTAACTACCTTAATATCGTAGTCAGGCAAGTTAGAAGCTAGTGTTTCACGTAGTTGCTCCTCTGTGCCTGTCTGTACAGAACCATCAGAGTAGTTGATCTGATTTACACCATCTGCAGTTTTAATAATATATGCTGTACCAGCCATTTTACTTTACCTTTACTTACCCATTGTCATCCATACCGCACCTGCGATAAACGTCAGGACTCCAACGGTAGCTAATTTTACTACTGTAGACCAGATAGACTTACGAGTGTCACGCCATGCTTCCAACAAGCTACGCATCTCTGTAATATCTTTATGTGCATCATCGTCTAGTAAGCCAATAGAACGTAGGGCTTCTTTAGCCCCACGCCTAGCTGCACGATCTAGCATATCTTCTATTTCTTCTGGAGAAAGTTTGATGTCACTCATAGTTTAACTCGTGAATGCTTAAATGTCAAGAGGCTCTGTATAGTTTGGATTGTCAGCCCATGTTGTGCCATCAAATGTTTTGCGTCTTGGCTGTGCGCCTTCTGGCACAGTGACATTTTCATGTACTGTCGCATTACTGCTATTAAGATCAGAAATTGTATTGTCTACTGACCTATCTAAAACACTATCATGCTCTGAATAACTAATATCGTCAGAGGTCACAGTTACATCAATGCTATCGTCTAACATAAACAGAACTACATTGTCTGAATTGCGTGTAATTATTTTCATATCAATCTCCGATCAACAAAGTTGTAGAGGATAAAGCAGTGCCAGCTACCTTTGAGACAGAACCAGCACTCGTGCCTAAAGACCCATTGTCTTGTATATAATAGGTTGTGCCAGAGGTCAGACCAGTTTGCGCATCGTCTATACCACCTTTAGTCATAACCGATACTGTCTGCCCTGTTGTAGCGGAATTTTGTGCTACTCCGACAAATGGTGATAAAGATAGATTTGTTGCTGATTCTGTATAAGATGCTGTCAAAACTTCACCATAAGGATCATTTCCGTCAGAATAAAAACCTATAAACTTGTAGCTATCATTTTTATCTATGGCTGCAATGGATTGCCACCTGCTGTTAGTTGTTCCACTAGAATTAGTTGCAACATCATTAGTATTCCCAACAGTTATTGCGTTACTGGATACACTAAAATCTGTGACCTGAACTTTATCCTCAACGTCATTGTAATACATAACCGACCCCAAACCTGTAGTGTTTCTGTGTAAAAATACACTCAAACCAGTGCCGCCACCAACAGCATCTACAGCTGATGTGGTTCCTCTTGTCACATTACTAGGTAATGAACCACTACCTGGGGTGTAAGTAAAAGGACAAACATTTAGATTGTTGCCTGTCGTAACATAACTAACCACAAAAGACCCAGTTTGATTGTCATTTTGATGAATAGAAATCCCCCCAATAGCAAAAGACGGAAAAGTTAAATTTGATTGTAAAGAAACATCCCCTCCACCAGACATACTTGAGCCTGCCCTGCGGAATGAAATAACTCTAGCATCAGCATTTGAATTACTTCTGAAAGCTATAAAGCCTTGTGACTGCGTTCCGATTGTATCAAAGAATATATCAATAGGGCCATTGCAATCATCACCTTGAATTGTGCTAATAGAATTAACTGTCAAACTTCCAGAGCCTAGATGATAAACATTCAACAATCTTAAATTATTACCTTGCCCATTATCAAAGAAAGTAATTGCTGCATAATCAGCATCAGTTAGACCATCTTTAGGGCTATCACAAGAAACAGAATAAACACTGTCAGACCTAAAAGTGTACTGTGTGCCAAAGCTATTTGTTGAAGCATTCCAAGTCATGCAGTATCCAAATTCAGAACTACCACGCCAAGCAATAAGCCAATAATCACCAGTTAAATGACAAATATCACCGCCTTGAAAATTACTTGTAAATTGTCCAGAGGAACTTACGGACAAAGTACCATTGGTATCTGTAAGTGCATAAACTTTTCCAACACCTGACAAGTTTTTAGCTATAAATGCTGATTTAGTTCCGTCTGCTTTATTTATAGCGGCACGATAAGCCTCCATAGCAGTGTAAGTATTATCAATAAGTAAAGACGCATTGCTTGTATCAAAAGGATAGGTTGTACTTTCCACCGCCACTTTTGCAACGTCACCATCGCTTCGCAATATAAGCATATCACCATCGGTGACTGTACCATCAGCTAACGCACTAAACAAATTACCAGCCGATGATAGGCCAGTTAGGTTAGAGCCATCTACTGCAGGTAGTTGTCCTGAACTATTTAGTTGTACGATATTGTTTGCACCAGTACCTACATCAAGCTGTGATGCTGTTCCTAGACCTGTTACATTTGACGTTACATCGCTGCCACCTACTGTAAGTGTTGTAACTGCAGCAGTAGGCAGTGTAGCTGTGCCTGTAAACGTAGGATCAGCTAGTGGTGCTTTCAAGTCTAGCTGTGTTTGTACGTTTGTGTTAATACCTGCTACACCGTTAAGCTCTGATGTAGTAGCAGTTATACCATCTAACGTGTTAAGCTCTGCAGCAGTAGCTGTAAGGTCACTTATCTCAGATACACTAAGTGCACCATCTGAAAGCGGATTACCTGCACTAATTAGGTCTGCTAAGTCTCTTGCTTTGGTCATGTTACACCTGCGTTATTAATAGTTGTGTTGCGGATATGGCTTTGCCAATAAGCTGCCCACCAGTTGATGTGGTGATAGTGCCATCTTCTTGAACGTAGTAATTTGAACCAATCGTCAAACCTGTGAAGCCATCTACGACAGAGCCAATAATTGCTATCTCTGTTGTCTGCCCATCGGCTTGTGTTTCGTTAGAAATGCCAAGAAGGTTTGTAGATGTGAGGTTAGATACAGGCGTTGTAACCTGCCTACCTCTGGTTACTTCTGTACCACTAGAGTTTGACTTGTATGTAAACGTTGCACGACCAGAAAAGTTATCATGCACAGTTTGGTCTGGGGCCAAGTCTGTAACGCCAGATGCAATAATTGTTGTTTCTGTACCCTCAGAGAAACCGCTTGATACATCTATTGTGCATTTCTTTAGAGCGTTACCATCTTTTCTAAATGAAATGACACTACCGCTAACAGGGTCATTTAGAACAAGTGGATTTGAACTGTTTGGAAGAACGCTACTTGTGTGTACACCTATTGCGCCTGATTGGTTATTCCAAACCACCCATTTCATTACGCTAGAATTGTTATTATCTCTAAAAGAGGCAACAACCTTATCTTGATTTGTGTCGTAACTCATGCCCATAGGAATCCAATTATAGTTCCCTACGGTGTGAGAATAACTTAACCCAGCTACCTGCCTAGACTGATTTACGCTCCACTTTTCTATATAAGCATCACGACCTACTTGTGCTTCTCGGTATGTAACAAATACGTTGTCACTATCTGGGTCAGCCGTCATATCAGCTAAAGCCTGATAGTTCCCAGACCGATACCCCTGTGAAATACTAGGTGTGTTACCAGTTGAGTTAATTGCAATAACCCAATACTGCGTACCAGTGCTATACCCTTCAGCATATGCAAAACATACACAGCCCGAATACGGATGATAAACAGCATGGATAAACATGACACCAGTATGGTTTGCGTTAACGCTGCCAGTTTGTGTTAGTGTTGTACCACTAAGTGTGTATGTTCTTATATAAGGGCCATTACCTGTTTGCTCTTGGTGGCAGAGAACAATTTTATTATCTGCTACATTATATGCTGCCGCAAAATCACTACCAACAAAGTTTTGTAAATTAGCTGCGCTAGTCCACGTTACGGTTCCATTAGCATTTGGTGTCCCAACTTTATAAAGAATTGCAGGGCTATCGTAATAAATTGCTACATATTTGCTTTCCGATGTGTGCCAGATGTAATGAATATTCTCATTACCAGAACTTATAAGTTCAGTGTCATTTGGGTCAGGTGCAGCCTCCGCTACACTTGCCACCTTACCAGTTGCCGTAAGAATAACTGGGTCACGAGCATCAATAGCACCATCGGATGTAAGGCTTACCAAGCCACCACCAGCACCAACACCAGCACTACTTAACGCAGCCACAGTTGTTGCATCCACAGACGCAATGTTTGTTAGCTGTCTGCTATCATCTATTACTGTTGTACCTGATACTTTAATCGCCATCTTCGGATTCTCCTATTAGCTGTTAAGTTGAGCTTTAAGCTCGTCTATCTGTTCTTGCTGTTCTTTGATTGCTTCAATGAGGACAGCCACAATGTTGCCGTACTTGACAGACTTAATGCCTTCGTCATTGGTGTTTACCAACTCTGGCAATACTTCCTCTACTTCTTGGGCAATCACACCAATCTCTGGGTTGCCATTCTCAATCCAATCAAAGCTGACACCACGCAATGCTTTCACTGCATCCAGTGAGCCACTGAGTGTTTCTACGTTGGTTTTTAAGGTGGCGTCTGAGGTGCTGTTGAAGTTGGCTGCGTTTACTGTGCCTGAGAAGTGAGCGTCAGAAAATCTTTTTGCGGAAGAACCTAAGCTTATCGCCCCATCTGTTGTATTGTTTGAAGTAATAGAATAGGGCTGTATCACATTACCCGCAGCATTAAAAAATAATCCTGTGTCGTCATACCCCATATAAACACTAGAAGCAAAAGAGCCAATACTCCCCACAGTGGTGCCATCTTTGCGCAGGTCAAGAATAGTGCCATCTGAAGTTAAGCGATTAAATAAAGCTACCTGCCCAACATTTGCAGTACCACGAGTGGTTGTTACATTAAGTGTACTAACTTCATTTCCATCTTTTAGTTCTACACCACTTGTGCCAATACCTGCACTCGTCTTACCCACCAGCACGTTACCGCTGCTGTCGATGCGCATGGCTTCTGAGTTACTGGTTGCTAAAGCTAGTTCACTATTAGCTCCTGACCTTATGCTTTTTATCGTACTTCTTGCTGCTGTATTATTAGGGTCAGTAGACGAGATAAAATTCAAAGATACCTCAGAACCATCAGCCCCTGCGTTTCTAAGATTTAATACATCTAAAGCACCGCCAGCATTTGTACCAACAATTTCAGTAATAGATACAGGCGAACTCGTCCCAATGCCCAAACTCTCAGCACTCGCATCCCAGAAGAACTTTGCCGTGGTGCCTGTGTCCTCGTAGAAGCTGATGTCGCCTGAGTCACGTTGTATGGCTAGTCTAGGCGTTTGACTTCCTGATCCACTTGTTCCCGTAGAAATAACGAAGTTGTTAGTAGCCCCGTTATATTCAACATCAGCGCCTGAACTTCCATCTTCCATCAATGACAAAAGAGAGCTGCTTGCATCTTCCACAGTCAGCCCATCAGATGTAACAGTTCCACCTACAGTCAAAGCACCAGTCATAGTATCGCCAGCTACTTCAACGTAACGAGCATCACTCTGTGACTTAGTATAAGTATCAGCTACTACGAATGTACCATAAGCTACAATGTCTACTGTATCACCTGCTGTAGCACCTGTAGTAAGAACGATAGACGTACCTGATGTAGCAGTGAAGTCTGTGCCACTGATAAGCTTTACACCATTCAGATAAGCATCTACATATCCTGGGTCATATGTAGCAGCAAATGTAGTCTGACCAGATGTAGCAGTGTAAGTAACTCTGTCTGCTGTACCGTTAACTGATGAACCTGCAGCTTGCCATCCAGAGCTACCATACACATACATAATGTCTGTAGTAGTATTGAAGTACAATGCACCAGTGATAAGAGCATCACCATCATTGTCTAAGGCAGGAGCAGAAGCCTTAGCACCTAAGTATCTGTCATCAAAGTCATCATATGAGTTAGCTGCACTGGTTGCACTAGAAGCTGCAGCAGTAGCCGAGTTAGCTGCGTTAGTCTCACTTGTGGCAGCATTAGTCTCTGATGTAGCTGCAGCAGCAGCACTTGCAGAGGCAGCAGTAGCTGATCCTAGAATGCTATCAACATATGTCTTGTTTGTCAAGTCTGGACCATTAGTAGGTACATATGTAGTTGTAACCTTAGAGCTACCCATGTCGATAGCACCTGTCATAGTGCCACCAGATAAGTCTAGGAAGTTAGTAGTTACATAGTTCTGTGTAGCTGCATCCTGTGCTGCAGTAGGATCACCCAGTCCAGTGATCTTGTTTGTACCCATAGCAATAGCACCAGTCATCGTACCACCTGCTAGTGGGAGCTTGGTTGCTATGCTTGTTGTAATAGTTGTGGAGAAGTTAGGGTCATCACCTAGAGCAGCAGCTAGTTCGTTTAGTGTGTCTAGTGTACCTGGGGCTGAGTCTACAAGGTTAGCTACCTGTGTGTCTACATAGCCTTTACTTGCGGCATCACCTGTGTTTACAGGAGTGCTTAGGTTAGTAATAGTAGCAGTAGTAGCTGCGTCCATGTTCAACGTACCGTTGATAGTTACGTTGTTAAATGTAGATGAACCACTTGAAGCTGTAACGTTACCTGTTACATCACCTGTCAAATCACCAGTTACGTTGCCTGTAACGTTTCCTGTGATGTTACCTGTGACAGGTCCGACAAAAGAAGTTGCTGTAACTGTCGTGCCTGTGATAGCCGCTGGACTTGCTGCACCAATAATAGCACCGTCAATAGACCCACCATTAATATCAGCAGTCGCCAAGGTAGCCTGTCCAGATGTCGATACTGTTGTAAAGCTACCAGCAGCAGCACTACTAGCACCAATAACAGTACCATCAATAGCACCTCCATTAATGTCTACCGTAGTAAGAGTAGATGTACCAGAAGCTGTTAGGTCAGTTACTGTAGCTGCATCAGGTGTAGATGCACCAATGATTGTACCATCAATGTTACCACCGTTAATGTCAGCAGTAGTAATTGTTGTTGTACCTGTAGCAGTCAAGTCAGTAAATGTACCTGCTGCTGCAGTTGTGTTACCGATAACTGTGTTGTCTACTGCACCTGAGTTAATGTCAGCAGATGTAATAGTAGCAGTACCTGTTAGTGTAGATGTACCTGTAACAGCTAAAGTGCCTGATGCTGTGATGTTAGTGAAGTCACCAGTAGAGGCTGTTGTAGCACCGATAGTTGCACCATCAATAGTACCACCGTCAATGTCTGCTGTAGTAGCTGTTACTGATGTAAAAGTACCTGCTGCAGGAGTAGTACCACCAATTACGGTGTCATCAATAGTACCGCCTGTAATAACTACAGAGTCAATGTAGCCAATGCCATCAATGTATAAATCTTTAAACTCAGCACCTGATGCACCAAGATCAACGTCATCATCAGTAACAGGTTTAAGTACGCCATCTTCTAGTCGAATCTGTTCTACTGCAGCAGAAGAGACTTCATTGTAGAAACTGATTCGGTTATTAGCTGTGTCAATCACAACTTTGTTCAATGCATCAACATCAGCAATCAGAGGTACGTAAGCACCTTCAGTAGAGCTACCATCGTGTTTGTGACCTGTAGCAAAAGCAAACGCATCACGAATTGCGTTGTACTCTGCGTTTACTGGTGCAGCCTTAATAACCGCATTAGCGATAATGTCAGCTACGGACTGTCTTGTATAACCTGCCATTTTATAACCTGTCTCCTACCCCGAATGTTATCACTAGACCCTGAATACTGTGTGACGCATTGGAATCATTAGTTACGAATTTAAATGATGCTGACTTACCTGAACCTGAAATGTTTGTACGTTTAACTGGGGCAGGGTTACCATCAAAGATTGCGGTGCTGTTATATATCGCTTCGTTATAATATGCTGCAGCACCTGCAGTTGTTAAAGTAAAGTTTGTTGGACTTAGTGTGTCTACATCTTCATAGTCATACAAAGCAGACATAACGATCTCGTTGTCACCTTCAGCACGTAAGTATGTAGCTACAGTATAGAACACTTTACGTTGTTCTGGGTCTTGCATATGAAAGAACGGTGTCTGAAATACACTAAAGATGTCTGTACCGTCAAAGTCATTGCCTTGTTCTTGGCGGTGTACTTTACCGTTTGCATCACCGTGTATTACATACTCATACTGACCAATGTAGCCACTGTCTGAAGCTGTAGCTGAGATACCTAACATCTGGCTATACTCAAACTGCAAACCGTTAGGCGTTTGTCTGAAACCACCGATGATACCTTGTGAGTCTGCAGCAGCAAAGAAGTAACGGAATTGTGTCTTTTGTCGTATTACTACTGCATTCAAACCTTCTAGGTCAATATCAAACACAATGTCAGTAAAGATAGATTGAATGTCTTTTGATACTGTCTCTAGGTTAACGTCACCAATCTTATCTGTACCACTAATAGGACGTAGACCATCTTGTGATAAGAAGAGTAGGTCACCACCTATCTCAATAACACTATCTGAAGCCATACACCCTAGATCGTCTGTGACCTCTTGTAGTACAAAGTTAGAGATGTTATCGCCAACAAGTTTACGGATATTGTTAGTACCAAAGATGTACAGCACATCACGGAAAGACTTAATAGCTACAATAGGGAAGCCTACGTTAATAACACCAGCACCATCAGCAGGAGCAAAGCTAGTCTCATCGTAAGGTGCACTAAAATAAAGATTCGTGTCTTCACTAGGATCACCTGCTAAGAACATATGGTTTTTATATACGTGTGAAAACTTAGGTGCGCTGGGTGCATCTGCGTGTGTGATCTGCGTATAAGTTGTACCATCATATGTAGCTGCAGGGTTGATGCCATCAGTAAGCATTACCTTTGGGCTACCCCAGTTATACTTAGTGAAGCGTATCTTTGTTACACCTGACATTGTAGGTGAACCAGAAGTAGTTACTGCAACCCAAGCCTCTGTAGCTGTATCCCAGTAGTGTAAGTAGTTAGAACCACTAGAAGGTGTACGACAAGCTAGAATACCATCATTGATACCATTAGCTACACAAACACCTAAGACATTGCCTGTACCTGTAACTGTGCCGTAGTCGTTACTAAAACCGTTGATCTTACGATAACCACCTGTAACGGATGGCTCATAGTTGATCAAAGATATAGCTGAACCAGGTTGAGTCTCACCTTGTGATAGTACATCACGACTAGTGTTTAGACCGCCTTGGCAGAATACTTTGAAGGATGCTAAGTTATCAGCCATTATGCACCGTCATTAAATGAACTAGTTCTTGCTTTACCTATAACAGTAGAACGAACAGAGATAGCATCATCCATCAGTACTCGACGCATAGACTTGATACCATCCTCAAAGTTATTCTGATGCATAGCTGCGCTCTGTTCATTACTACGGAAGCGCATCATAAACATCATAGCACCATCAATAACTACATGTTTAAAACGATCAGGTATAACTGCTACGTCATCATACAATGTCATATCTGAAGGGTAAGACCAATATACGTATTCTACTTCATATGCTGCATTAGGGATAGGTGTAACACCGAAAGACTCACCTAGTGTTTGATATACACGAATGGGTGGTCCATCACCGTTAACTTGATCGCCACTATCATCTGATGCACGTACATTCTGTGTGTACTCCTCAAAAGACATAGGCTTCAAGTTCATTGGGCTGTTACCCTCTGAGCTTAGCTTCTTAAGGTAGAACGTATCCCAGTCAACACTAGAGTAGTTTGATGGGAAGCTATACTGTCTAGTGCCGATAGTAAGTGTCTGTGTATAAGTAGTTTTAAGGAAAGGCCACTCTTGACCATCCTGCAGAATAAGTCTAATGCTACTGTTGATTGCGTCTTTAGCTAAGGCTTGAACGTTACGTACTGTATCAAAGCCATCACCAGCAGTATCTAGTGTAACTTCATTCAGTCTACGTAGTAGTTCATTTGTTAGTGCGACAAAAGTAGCCATAGAGTTATCCTACTATTAAATGTGTTGAAGGGCCAGCCTCTTGACAAGACCAGCCCAACAAGCTATGTAGTATTAAGCAGCGTTGTAACGTGCTGTGATAAGCGCTTCTGGGCGTAGGATTTTACGTCCGTATAGGTGCATACCACGTACGATGTCTGCGAATGAATCAGGGTCACGGTAGTTCTCAACTTTGTTGATTTGCTCCGCTGATGCTACTGCATCTTCCTGACCTGCAACGATAACACCGTAGTTGTCGTTTTGTGCTGTTGTACCTGAAGTACCTGCGCCTGTACCTTTTGCTGGTAGGTTGTTTGAAACGTAAACACGGAAGCCGTGTAGGTTGTTCAATACCAAGCCATTCATTAGGCCAGTGCCACCGAAGTCAGCGTTAAGTACACGTGAGTCTTCGTCTTTCAGCATTTCCATGAATACTGGGTCTACAACGATCCAGCGTCCACGTGCGTCAACGTTCTCTGTGTCCATCTTACGAGCCATACGAGCTACGACTGTTAGAGGAGAGACAGTTGTTGCTGACAATGCAGTTGCACCTGGTAGGCGTGGTGCTAGAGGAACTGAGTCACCTGCTGTTGCTGTAGCAGCAATAGTCAAGTTACCGAAGTCAGTTGCGTCTAGGTGGTTCGCTGTTAGGAACTCGCCTGTTAGGTTACCTGCTGTGTCATGCTGTGCATCACCAGATGTTGCAGTTGAATACTCACCTGCTGATGTGTGACCTGACAAGTACTGCATCACGTCTGCGTCCATTGAGTCAGCCATTTTATATGCTGCACGATCAGCCGCTAGTGATACATAGTCAACGTTTGCGAACTGGTCTTCGATGTCATCCATTTTGAATGCGAAGTAGTTTGCTTTGTCGATTGTCAATGAGAAGTCTTCATCGTTTAGCTTCTCAACAGAAATAGCTGTGTGACGCTCAAGAGCGTTAACAGTTACGTCTGGTTCTTTTTGAATACGAACAACATCACCTTGGTTGGCGATCTCACCGAAGTAAGAGTTGTTTGTAATTGCGTTAGTCACAGCCGCTTTACGTAGAGCGATCTGTGCTTGTTTTGAGTAGATAATTGGGGAGAAGTTCCCGTCAAATCCACCCGATGCGGATGTAATAGCCATAGTTAATTTCTCCTTATAGATATGGCGTGAAAGTTACACTACATATCCACTAAAGAGGCTCTTTGTAGTAGGGTGGTCAGCTATACATTAAGGGTGGCCGCCCTATATGCGCTGGGCCTATACTCTGAGGTAGTTCTTTGTCGTGGCTAGTGCTTAAAAGCATACACACTTATTTTGTGTATATGCTATAGTTTTACTTATGACTTAAGCTTTGTCAAGCTATTTCTTTGAAACATCATAAATAAACTTACCAGAGCGCTGAGCTTCCATGATCTCGTCCATGCGCTTCTCGTATTCTTTGATAGACATCTTAGCTACTTGTGATTCACGCAAGTACTTAGACTCTTCAGTATCGTTAGGTGTAGTAGTGCGTTTAGTCATGACAGACGATGCCGCACCCTTATCACTTGAACTTTTCTTGGGCTTACCTGTAATACCCTTATCAACTTTATACAAGTCAATCACACGAGCTACAGACTTAGCGTCTTCTACATTCTCGTACAGAGCATCTTGTACCCACTTAGGCTGATCTTTAGCCCATTCATGGAATGTATCATCTGCACGTATCTCACCAAAGTCAGGGTGGATAGCAGCTAGTTCAGCTTCAGCTTTCTCACGCTTAGCTGTAACACGTAGCTCTTCAATCTCTTTCAATCGTTTATCAATATCAGAGGAACGTTCATCAGCTTTCTTAGCTGCAATAGCTTCAACGATACCTGCTACGTCTGGGTATTTCTTAGCCCAAGCTTCAATCTCTTCGTTTGACTTAGGAAGTACAAGCTCATTCTTTGTAGCTGCTTCTAGTTGTTTCTCTAGCTTTTCTAGCTTAGCAGTTACTTCCTTGTCTTTCTCTTGCATATGGCGGCGTAGATCACCATAGCGTTGCTTGAAAGTCTTCTCTTCAGCGCTTAGCTCTGTATCATCCGCTTCTTGTGCTTCGGCTTTAGCTGGCTCTTTCGCTTCTTGTTTAGAAACACTTTCTGCCTGAACTGAGGTGTCCTCAGAGCTTTCGCTATCGGGTTCACTATCGGTGGCTTCTTCCTGCGTTTCATCTTCTTGTGCTAAACCTGCTTGCTTCATCAACTCACGTAGTTCTTCTTCGTCACGTTTAACTCGTGCTTGGTTACGCATGTGTGATGCAGAGTTTACCTCTACTTGTTGAACTTCAGCCATTGTTTACTCCTTATGTTGGGGCCAGTCAAGAGTGACTGGGTAGCCTTATAGTTATATTGGATATGTTAGTCTTCTTCGTCGTCGGACTGTGATACACCTGCAGCTTCAAACTGTGCATCAATAGCGTCAAAGATTGCATCATTCTCTGCCTCTTCTTCAGCAGTCATATCATCGCTATCAAATACATACTTATCTCCGATAACAGTTGGGTCATCTCTTGATGCCACACCGCCACCTGTAATAACCTGTGGTCCACCGTCATCATCACCTGTTGCGCCACCACCAGACTGAATAGCTGCTGTTTCAGCTACTGTCGATGTAGTAGCTTGTTGTTGATACAAACTACTTAATATACTCTGTGCATCTTTTCCGAAACGACTCTGTAGTTGTTTTAATATCATGTCACCATTAATAGCTTCATGAGGTAATAAACTTAAAAACTTACTGTCATCAACGGTTTTATTGATCTTTATCTCTAGTTCATTTGCTGTTTCATCATCGCCCATAACCCTAAGCATACCAACTAATGCACGAGAACGTGCAACACCTGTTGCTCTATTTAAGCCGACTAAAGCAGCACCAGCTAAGCCTACAGTAGCTGCTGTCTTTTCGCCTTTAGACAGACCTAACATTTCATCTACAGCAGCTTTAACTTTATCGCTATCAGTAAAGTCTAGCCCGTCTGCCCAGCTTGTAGGGTCTTTAGGTTCTGTATCTGTAGGAGGTGGGCCATCATCGTTATCACTTTGTTGTACAGGTGGTGTAGTCGTGTAACCCATACTAATATATTTATTATATTCTTCTTGTGTATTAGCAGTAACCTCTGTACCATCAGGAGCATACAAAGTTACAGGTGTAAACATAGGTTGTGCTTGTGTAGGCTGACCTAGTTGCTGTAAGTTCTGTTGTGCTTGTGGAGAGAAACTAAACCCTGCGCCAAACTGAGAGAAGTCTAGCTGAGCCTGTGTACCTGTTGGTAGTGGTGTAGTAGGTTCAGGCACATTAGGCATAGGTACAACGTCACCACCTGGTGCATAACCTCTTACGTCACCGCCCTGTGCATAACCTGCATTACCCATAGCTACTGGTGCACCTTGGCGATACATCATCTGTTGTTGCTGATATGGATCAGGTTGTGTAGACTGTGTGGGTTGCTGTGTAGCAAAACCACCTACAGCCATCATCATAGTCTCAATCTCAGCCATCTCTTCAGGAGTAAGATCATCGTCTTCCATCTCACCCATAGGCTCACCACCAATGCGTCCTTCAGCATCCATACGAGCTAGTTCTATCTTAGCTTCTTTACGTAGGTCTTCAAAGAACTTCATGCCATAGAAACGAAGAACATCAGCAGGTACTACGTACTCACCTTCACTTAATTGCGCTGGGATGTCATCACGTACTTCTTCAGGTAGGGAGCCTGGTGGTACATCATTACCTGATACAGGGTCTACTTCCACAGGACGTGAACTAATAAACACTGCTTGCATTTGATCGTCTTCATTTAACGCCATTAACTTTATCCCTCAAATATTTTAGTCTACGTAATGCACGAATACCACCTTGCGTTTGGTGTATCTCTACTACGTGTTCTGATTGCTCTAGCCGTTTGTGTAATTCTGAAATGCTTTCATCTAGCTCTTCACAGAACGCATCCCACTCACCTTTATTATTAACAAAAGCTTTAAGCGACATTACCACTGAATCCTTGCTCACCTGGTGCAGGAGCTACGCCAGTACCAATAGTACCGCCACCTGCGCCTGTCTGATCTTGTGCATCAGAACCTGCTGGCGCTGGGCTACCTGCTTCAGGAGGCATTGCACCTTGTGGTGGTTGTGGCATAGGCTGTTGGAAGCCTTTCATGATCTCAGCTTGGATAGCTGCATCAGCCATAGAGTTAGTCACTTTGTCAGGGTCTAGGTCCATACTCTTAGCGATCTCACGTACAATGTAGTCCATCTTAGCAAACGGTGCTAGCATTGGGTTAGACGCTACCTGTAGGAACTGCATTAGGCGCTGGGAGCGTACCTCATTAGCCATCAAGCTTTCAGTACCGTTAGCCTTAACTTCTAGGTCACCACGAATAGTTTCATCGAAGTCAAACTGCATGTTGAACGCAAAGAATGCACGTCCAATAGGTGCTAGCAGATAGTCATCTACGTTCTTAACAACAGTTCTAATACTGCCATTAGCTGCAGACATAAGCATACTAATGCCAGAAGCGGTACGTCCCACTCCCGATACGCCTGTCTGTCCGTGTGCGAAGCTTGGGAATCCTGTGCTTTCATCAGCGAGGACACGAGCCTTGTCAAATAACTGCATGTTCTCACCAGCCACGTTGGGGAACTTAGTACCAAAGATAGCTTGACCCGGCGCTCCACCTTGTCTACGGAACACCTTGCCTGGATACACGGATAAGTCTTGTCCTGGTACGAGGTTTGTTTCATCTATCTCAATTAGTAGGTTACCAGATAATACAGCATTGTCAACAGCCATTCGCATGAAGCCATTCATTAATGTTTGTGTATCATCCATATTCTCAGCAATACCTACACCAAAGAAGCTGTATGGGTTATGTTCATATGGTACTGCATAGTAAGGGATACGTGCAGGTTTGAATGGGTTTAGTACACAGCGTAAAACTTTACCGTTAGATACCCAGATGTTAGCGTTGACTTCGTGTAAGTCTTTTAGCTCTGATGGAATGTTGATACCGTTCTCTTCTAAGATGTCTACGTCTACAAAACCCCAGAACTCTAGCACTTCCCAGCGCTCAGTATCTGTAGGAGCAGTATCGTCATCCTCCATCTTCATTTCCCAATGCTTACGCACATAGTCTGAACCAATAGCTACAGCATCTTCGATAGCTTCATCAATGAAGTATGGTCTACCTTTCAATGCACGTAGCTGATTGCGTGACATCTTGTGACGCTCAACAACGTACTCTGCGTCATCCATAGAAGAGGCTGCAGGGTCAGGGTAGAAGTTCCATAGTGATACATGGTTAGTAGATGGTACAGTCTTAACTAGTGGGTCATACTCACCGTCTTCATCCCAGTTAGGATATTCTTTATCTACAGCGAATGGGCCTTTCATGACACCCGTACCTAGTAGTGCCATCTCAAATGCCATAGAGCGTAGATGCTTAGATGCACCACTCTCTTGTAGCTGATCGTGAATCTTCTTTTCCATCTTCTTAGCTGCAATCATAGCAGGATGGAATGTAGCTGTAGCAGGTGTAGTACCGTCACCCTCAATGATCTTCTCAGATACAGGCTGTACTTTGTTCTCTACTGGACCAAGGCGACGACGAAGGTCAGCCATAGTCTCACCAGGTTTTAGCTCTGTGTCAGGACCAATCAGGTATGGCTTGTTAGTCTCTTGAGTAAACGGTGTACGCATAGCGTCACCAGCTTTCTCTGCTGCAGGGTCTAAGTTAATGTGTACCGCTTCAGCTACACCATCAGGTAGTACAGATGGGTTAATAGTAAGTGGGAACTTGTTGTTACCAAAGAGTACGTCAACGATCTGACCATACGCAGCTAGTGTCTTAGTCTTAGTTACTTTAACAAACACACGTGACTTTTCGCTAGACGTGAACTGTACATCTGGTCCGTATATACCACGATAGTTACGATAAGAGCGTAACCAGCGTTCTTCATCAGCGTTACGTGCATCTTCAGCACGTTTAAAGCGTTCATTCACATAAGTAACAACACTGCTCACGTTATCAAACAGAGTGTCTTCTTGCTCTTCTGCAGCGACTACTTCATCTGTCTCAAAGGATAGATCGTCTATTTCTGCCATTATTTAGTACCCGAATGTTGAGTCTGACGCTTGAAAGCCAGAGTGTTGTTTTGCAGGATTGAAGTCCCAGATTGAACTACGTGGTCTAGTCATTATACCATAGCGTAATGCGTCATACAAGTGATCTTCTGCATTAGTGTCCACGTCTTCAGGGTTCTTCTTATCTAGCGGTATACTAGGTATCTGCGCTATAGTATTCGTGCAGGTGGAGAAGAACACCAGCCTTGGCTCTTCAGTGAACTCATCCACCTGCAAACGGCGGTGAATCTCGTTCTTACCTGCTACCCTTGAGCCACGAGAGCGATCCGAAGGTCTCCAACGACAACCCTTCATGTTCATTTGCTCTGCCAGTGACGGGCCAGTATCTCCTCTTTTATGCCAGAGGGACGAGTCTAACACGCCGTATCTAATAGTTCCATCATTTGCTTCAGCTTCTAGCACCATATCAGCTAGATCGAAAGCCGTAACCTTAGAACAATAAAGCTCTCTGTAGACAACCAACTGCTCAGTCGGTGCGACAGCGAACCAAAGTACTCCTGTGTAGGAGCCGTAACCATAGTCGCAAGCTCTAAACTTAGGCCAGGAGTCAGGTATGTCGATAGGTTCCACAACGTGTATGCGTCTATTGAACTCAGGGAAAGCTGCTCCGTCATTGATGTCCCAGTTACCTTCAAGCAACTGTTTACGTTGATGCTCTGGTAAAGATAGAAGCATTGCTTCGTAGTCACCAGTGTCTGCTAGATAAGGGTTGTCAAACAGACTAGCAGGAATGAACCTGCGTTTAAACAATGGTTGACCTTCTTTACTGTGGCCTTTAGGGAATGTAATAGTATCCCCTGTCTCTATGTTCGTAGCCCAGAAGGGTTCACCTGATGGCGCTGGGTCAATAAACATCTTTTTAACCCATTGATGTCCTGCACCTCCAGGGTTTGTAGTACCACGCATATACAACCCTAAGTTACTGCTGTGTGCACTACGTAGACGTGACCTCATGTAATCCCAAGCATAAGGGGTAGGCCACTGTGTAAGTTCGTCAAAGCCTATCCAGTTAAACGCTTGACCTTGGTAACGAGTAACGTCCATGTCTTTGTCAAGGTACGACATCCAAAGCCTACCACCCCTTGGACTGATCCACTGACTCTTTCTTTCAGACCACTTAATACCTGGTACAGCTTTAGGGTATAGCTCTTGGCTTTTCTGTATAAGTTCACGAAGTTCCTCCGTTGTATGACGTACAAGTAGACCACTAAAGTTAGGATCGTTTAACCCATGAAGGGGGTCAGCTAGCATCGCATACGACTTGCCACCACCAGCCGCCCCACCATACAGTACTTCTCTTTCAGATGCGGATAAGAAGTCTGTCTGTGGTCCTGGGTTTGGTTTAAACACTACTTCTTGTGCAGTGTCAACATCAAACTCAGCAGGTTTTACTTGTGCTGCTACAGTTTCTACTACAGGTTCAATCGTCTGGGGGGATGACTCTGTAGGCTCCAATACTTTCTTCTTCGAGCCTCTTGATCTCCTGTAGCGTTTCTTCGAGCCGCTTGGCAAGCTTGCGTTTAATTGTAGCTGCTTTCTTACGTCTTCGCTCAATGTCTACCCTTTTCTTTAAACCCATATGTGAGATGTATCTACCAGTCTGTCTATACAACCATATAGCTACTTCTCTGTAACCATACTGCTTTAGATGTCTCTTTGCAAGCTCTAATGCTTCTAGTTCATCTGGTATGGGTTCTAATAGTTTATCGTTATCAGGGTGTACTCTGTATCCGAAAGGCACGGTGCGTGTTGTTCTCGCTATTACATGCCACTGTCTCTCTTCACCTTTGTGTGGCTTGGGTAACTCCCAATACCCCAAAGATTCACGGTTCATACTTACTCGTTCTTACCTTCCTTGGCTGGCAGGATAAACACCCCACCACTGCTTGACCCTACGTCAATCTTATCTACTTTACCTAAACCTGCACGATCAAGCAAGTCTTTAGCTGCTGCCATCTTATCACGGATACCTAGTTCAGTAGGGTCAGATAAAGCACCAACCATAGCCATAGCAGCCTTGGGCGCAGTACGAGCAAAGTAAGTACGTGTCTTATCTGCGATCTCATCTTTTAAGCTTTCTACGATGGCACCAGTGCTAGATGTTTCACTATACCCAGCAAGTTTCTTAGCGGCAACAACGTCACCCCCTGCTTCATCAAACAGTACATCTAAAAACTTTTGTTGGTTCTCTGTTAGTTGTCTAGCCATTAGCTCACCATATATAATGTGAAACCTAAAGCACCGAAACCCATAAGTAGAATTAAACCTGATATAGTCCAAGTTATAATAGCTTCTTGTAGTTCAGCTTTACGGTACTCATGTTCCTTCTTCTGTTTACGTATCTTGGCTTCTATAGCCACTAGTTCATCCCATGCGGATGGCCCCATCGTGAAACTTATATAGTCCTTCAACTCTTTGCGCATGGACTCTGCCTTACGCTTAGCTGCAAAAACTTCCAAACTTTCGGCCTCTATAGAGCCACCAATAGACTTCCACCAAGGAGGATTCTTAACCTGCTTCTCAGCTTGCCCTAAGTCAGCCATGTGACCAGCCCACTTGTTTAGCTGGCTACCCATGTCCTGTAAGTCCTTGCCTATAGCAAAGCCTTTCTTCAGGGCGTTAAAGGCGACAGTGGCCCCGCTAATTATCGTAACTGGGTCCACAAGCCTCTCCTCTATGCTTAAGGACTACTACTCTTCGTTTACAACTCTACGGATATCTCCACGTCCGATACCGATGTCGTTAAGCTCACGGTCTGTCATTGCGCTAAGTTGCATCATAGCAATACGACGATTTGCTTCTTTTTGACGTGCTTCAATAAAAGCGTTAAATACTTTTACTAACCATGCCTTAAAATTAGTGGCCCACATACGTGATTCAGAAATAACTAGTTCCATGTTCATTCTCCTTTAGTTAGTTGAACTCACATAGTTTTACTTAAATCGTGGGCCTTTACTATTACTTTATTGGAATACCCGTTATGCGTTAACCGATAGGCACAAACGTTTCTGTTACAGTGACAATGCTATCAATGTGTCCTGCTGCATTAGGTACTACCTGAATCTTATCACCAGGTTGTAACACAAGGTCAATCGTAGAGAACTCGTGATAGCCATTACCAGCTAAACTCTTATCGTTCAGGAAGTGTGACGTATAAGCATCTGCTGCTATGTACCACTGAATAGTGACATCATTAGTGCTACCACCACCATTAGCTACAAGAATATATGTAACTTCTGCTGTACAGTTAGCAGGGCAAACATACACGTCTTCTACTGCTGTGGTTTCATTGTGACCATAGACAGACTTCCTACGTGCTGGCTTGCCAATGCTATACTGAGTCATTTCTTCTTCACAGCTTTCTTAACTGTTTTAACTACCCAAGCTTCATTTACATCAGGTGTAGAGGGATCATCAGCGATGAAGTGTCCATTCTCGTCACGTGCTCGTACCATCTCCAAAGTCTCAACATATTCAGGCTCCTGCTTCTTTGTAGCTTTCTTAGTACGTGGCTTAGGTGTTGCAGTCATAGCCATCTCAGCTTCTTGACAGATAGCTGTTACATTAGGGTCTTTACTTTGTACGTTACCGTAGTTGTCTTCACCTGCAGCTTGGTTACCACGTTCATCCCACACGTAACCATGCTCGTCTACACGATAACCTTTAGCTTCTAAAGCATCCTGATACTTATGATAGAACTTGTTACCCATTAGCTACTCTTCTTCATTGGACGTTCTGCTGGGTTAGATGCACCACAGTAACCGCCTTTGTAGTAACCCTTCTTCTTAGCCATACCACCGTAAGACATACCAGATGACTTCTTAGCACACTTACCTGCTGCAGTACACTGCGCTGGGGTAGGACACCCTTTACACGGTTTAAACTTCATATTCATGTTCTAAATTTCCTTACCTTGTTTGCAACTTTCTTAGGTTGAGCCACATGCTGCTTACCTGCCTTAGTGCCTTGTCGTTTTGCTCTACTTGTAGCGGCATACTCAGCGCTGCTAAGAGACTTAATAGCCTTAGCAGGTAAGTACCGTTCACCAGTAGCATTAGAGCCTTGCGTAGAAGGTTTCCCACTCTTAGTACGCCAGTTCTGTTTAGTCCAATTCTTTAAACTTTTCTGTGGTGCTTTCATTATGACTTGTAGCCTCCACCTTTAGCTTTGTATTGTTTGGCAAGCATCTGCGCTTTACGTGCTGACCACTGACCAGGCGATCCACCTTTACCACCTGCTTTGATCTGGTTAAACAAGTTCTTACGCATGGTAGGCTTTGTGTAGTTACCTGCAGCATTTACTGTTGATCCACCCTTGCTATAACCGCTAGCATGTATAGCTCTACCCTGTCTTTCAGCAGCAGCTTTAGTCTTGTAGACTTTACCAGTCTTACCCCAGCGATAACCACCTTTTACTTTTTGTACAGGCATTATGCGTTACCACCTTCTACTTTGTGACAGTGAGGTGTAGCATAAGC
>Ga0196895_1000013_pt1 | contig 20308 bp, 32 predicted proteins | sample VirMetDEL_Aug_30_FD_166408 | JGI IMG/M metagenome (GOLD analysis project Ga0196895, IMG submission 166408) | Aqueous microbial communities from the Delaware River and Bay under freshwater to marine salinity gradient to study organic matter... | ecosystem: Environmental > Aquatic > Marine >...
AAAATAAATATATGCACGATGGAAATGTTTTTATTATTGTAGAAAATGAAAAAAATAGTGTTCATATTGATATTGATAAAAATATTTTTGATAGTTGGATTCAAGCATATTTAGAAGGTGATTTTATTCGATACAGAAGCGGTGTTATACAAGGTAAATTAATTAAAAGACAACAAAAATTTATTGAAGTATTACAGGCAAAAGTAAATAAATTAAAAGAATATCAATTACAAAATTCAAAAAAATAAAACGTACAACCCCCGTTTACGTACCGGAAAGCCCCTCTAGCAGCAAGAGGGGTTTTCCATTTAATAACGTATAAACTTATATTTCATTATTCATATTTAAAATAAAGATATTGAAAGGAGTTTATTTTGGCAAAATTTGTTTTGACAGATGCAAGCGTAACATTGAACAGCGTTGATTTAAGTGATCATGTTGCTTCAGTTACTTTAGACATTACAGCTGATGAAATTATGACAACCGCGATGGGAGAAACGTTCCAATCTAGGACAGGGGGCCTTAAGACAGGTACTTTGAGTATAGATTTTCAGCAAGATTTTGCAGCTAGTGAAGTTGATGCTACACTATGGCCTTTGCTTGGAAGTACTACAGCTTTTGTAGTAAAACCAACAAGCGACGCAGTTAGTTCTACTAATCCATCCTATAGTGGATCAGTTTTAGTTAATCAACATATTCCAGTTGCAAATGCAGTAGGGGAACTTGCAACAATGTCAGTTTCATTTCCTACCTCTGGAACTATTACCCGCGCGACTTCGTAATGGGTAATATGGTAGTCGTGATGAGCGACGGCACCAAACTTGAAGTTAAGATTAAACCTGGGGATATTGTTAAATTTGAGCGTAAATTTGACATACCAATTTCAAGGTTAAATGATGAGCAGCGATATGAATGGCTTTTATATTTAGCGTGGCTTGCTTCAAAAAGAAATGGTGTTACTGAAGATTACGATGCTTGGGTTGAGAATGTTGAAGATTTAGACATTACTGGATCAAGTGATAATTTAAAAGCGTAAACGGATTTATCGATTTAATTGCTGCAATAGCAGTTGAAACAGGAATAGATCCGAATGCTTTAATGAATATTGATATGGAAATGTTTGATGCAATTGTTAAAGTTATAAATAAAAAATACGAAAGTTGATATGGCAAAAATAGCTGGAGAATTTACAATTGATAACTCAGAATTAATAGAGTTAAGAAAAGACATTAAAAAATATGGTGATACGGAAGTTTTAAAAGTATTATCTAAGTTTCATAGAGAAATAGCCAAAGAGCAATTACAAGATATTAGATCGCTTGCCAAAAAACAAAGAGTTCCTAAAGCCAGAGCTTCAGCTATGGGTTATACAGCCTCTGGTACGCGTACAGAAGCTAAAATTAATATAAAACGTAACGATAAAAGACCAAGCACATTTTCAATGGAATTTGGCCGCCGTTATATGTATGTTCCTACAAAAAATGGTAAAACTAGAGCTGTAACAAGACAACAAGTTGGCAATTTAAGATATTCAAGACCAGCTGCAGATTTTCCTTATAAAAAATGGATTGGTCATAGATTTACAGCAGGCGATAGTACTTTTTCGCAATTTGGTAAAAAAGGTTATGTAGCAGGTAAAACATTAGACGATAATCAAAATAAAATAGCAGAAACATATTCGGATCGTATGTATGACGCGTTAATTAAGGCAATTAAATAATGGCAGCAGAAAAAAAAGTTTCAATAGCAATTATAGGTAAAACTAAACAATTTACTGATAGCTTAACTAGATCACAAAAAGCTATGAATAAATTTAGTTCTATAGCTGGTACGTTGGGTAAAGCTACAGTTGCAGGTTTAGGTGTTGCCTCAGTTGCTGCAGTTACGCTAGGTAAAGATTTAGTTAACTTAGGATCAGATGCTAATGAAGCACGATCTGCTTTTGAAACTACATTTGGAGAAAGTGTACCAAAGCTATCAGGTTTTGTTGATGAGTTTGCAAATAAAGCCGGTTTAGCTGCGCACGAGTTAGAAGGGCTATTAACTCAATCAGGTGCTATTCTTCAAGGTATTGAATTTACAGGAGAAGCTTCAGCAGATCTTTCAACTAAACTAGCAAGCCTCGCCGGCGACGTAGCTTCATTTAGTAACGTTCAAGGCGGCGCAGAACCAGTTATGCAAGCATTCACTAAAGCTTTACTTGGTGAGAGAGAATCACTTAAAACTTATGGAATCGCGATTATGGAAGCAGATGTTCAACAACAAGCTTTTATAATGACTGGAAAAACAAATGCTAAAGAGTTAACTAAACAAGAAAAAGCTTTAGCAACTTATGAATTATTATTACAAAAAACAAAAGTTCAACAAGGTGACTTAAATAGAACGCAAGAAAGTTTTGCTAATAAATCAAGAGCAGCTCAAGCTAAATTAAAAGATTTAAAAGTAACTATGGGGGCAGAGTTGCTTCCGGTTGTAGAAGAATTACTACCAGTTATAGTTGATTTAGTAACTGAAGTAGGTCCTCATTTAGTTGAAGCTATAAAGGCGGTTGCTCCGTTTATTAAAGTTGTTGGTGAATTACTTTCAGCATTAGCTCCGCCTATAATAGCTGTTGTAACTTTACTGCTAACTTTATTAGCGCCGGCGTTTAAAAAGCTAACTGAAATGGTTGATAAGTTTTTAAAACCATTTTTTACAAACTTGCCTAAAAACTTTGAAAATATGATTAATAGAATAATTAATAGTTTGAATAGTTTTATTAGAACTATTAATGGTTTTGTTGATAGAGTAGCTGGTGTATTAGGGAAAATAGGTGTAAATATTAATTTGCCTAAACTTTCTGAAATTGGAAATGTTTCCTTTGGTTTTGCAGAAAAAGAAGTTAAAAGATTAACGCCAGAAGAAACTATTGATCCAGCAAAAACAATAGATCAATTAACTTCAAATGCTGCAAGTACTTCTGCAGCGTTATTAAGTCCAAGCGCTGGTTTAACTGTAAACTTTAATAATCAAGTAAACAATCCTGATCAAGTTATTAATGCGCTTAATAATTATACAAATAAAAATGGGCCTCTTAATAGAGTACTAACAATAGTCTAATGGCGCAACCAACAGTTAGAGTTAGAGTAGGCTTTACGCCAAATGAATTTACTTTAGATGATTTAGTAAGAGGTGTTTTAGGCGCAGGAGAATTAGGAGGTGCCGTTAGTTTAACAGATGTTACAGCAGACGTACAAAGCGTAACTATTTCTAGAGGTAGATCAAGAGAGTTAGCTACATTTAGTACAGGAAGCTGCAGCGTACAATTATTAAATAATTCTAGAAAGTATGAAAATACAAATACTTCAAGCCCTTATAGTCCAGGTATTGAGCCTATGATTGCTATACATGTTGACGCAACTACAGATGGTGGAAGTAACTATAAAGATTTATTTGTAGGTTTTATTACAGATATTAATTTAACTTATCCCGATCAAGGCAACTCTTTTGCTAATTTTGAAGCGTCTGATGCCTTTATGAAAATAGCTAATACAGCTTTAATTAATGCTTCGTTTTCTAGTGCAACAAGTGGTAATTTAATTGATGCTGTTTTAGATAATACAAATGTTAAGTTTGGTACAAATAGGAATATAGATACAGGTATTTCAACAATGCAAGCATTGAGTGGCATTTCAGAAAATACATTAAGCGTTTTACAAAATATTGAACGATCAGAAAATGGTTTATTATTTATTTCAAAAGATGGTAAATTAACTTTTAAATCAAGACATGCTACTTTTCCTAGTACTCCAGATGCAACATTTTCAGATGATGGGTCAGATGTTCCATATATTAGAGTTGATTATATTAATGATGACAACGAAATTTACAATGTTATTTCTTTAAATAGAATTGGCGGATCAACACAAACAGTTGAAAGTGTTGGATCACAAGGTAAATATTTAATTAGAACTTTAAGCCGAGATAATCTTTATAACGATAATGATCCAGAAGTTAAAGATGCTGCCGAATTTTTACTAGGTAAATTTAAAAATGCGTTAATTAGATTTGATAATTTAATAGTTGATTTAACTGAAGCAACTACAAGTAATCAAAATACAATACTTGATCGTGAAGTAGGAGATATTGTTAAAGTTGAATTAACACCCCCTGGAAGTGGATCTCCAAGCCAAATAACATCTAATGAAATAATTGATAGTATAAGCTACAACATTACGCCTGATTTGTTTAGTTGCTCTTATAAGTTATCAAATGCAGATACGCAGGCCTTTATGAGGTTAGATAATACTTTATTTGGTATTTTAGATACTGATAAGCTAGGCTATTAATAACTTATAATGAAGTTCATAAAAGTGAAAGGATAAAATAAAAACATGGCAAACGGATTTAAAGTATTTGGTGTAGGTGAAGTATTAACTGCAGCAGATGTAAACGATTACTTTATGGAACAAGTTGTTGCTATTTTTGCAGATAGTACAGCAAGGGACGCACAAATAACAAGTCCAATAGAGGGACAATTTTGTTTCTTAAAAGACACTAATGTTTTACAGTTTTATAACGGATCAGCGTGGACAAGTTTTATAGGCGACGGCGATATAACAGCAGTCAATACATCAGCGACTTCCGGTTTATCTGGTGGTGCTACTTCTGGTGCAGCTGATATAACTATTGCACCTAATAGTGCTACATCAGCAACCGTTGCGTCAGCAGATATAGTTTTAATTGGCGACGCTGATGACAGTAACGCCCTAAAGAAAACAACAGTAGCCGATATTGTTGCCTTAGCACCTAGTGGTGTATCATTAGGTTTAGTATTGGCTTTATCATAGGAAAGGAATAAATTATGGCTGACACATTACATTCTGTTGCAGGACAACTTGGAACAAGTACGGCTGATATTATTGACGCAGTGCCTAGTAGTACAACAGAAACAGCAATAGGAATTTTGATTTCTAATGTCAATGCAAGTAGTTCAGACGTTACTGTTGATTTGAGTATTACTAAATCGGGTGGTACATTAAGAAATATTTTAAACGATGTTTCACTACCATTCGGCACAACTATACAAATAGATAGCAAGATAGTACTCGAAACAGGCGACATATTACAGGGATTATGTTCAGACGCTTCAAGTGCAGATTATACAGTTTCATTCTTACGACAAACCTAAGGGATCACAATGACCTACTTAGGTACACAACCAAATGATGTAAAAAAGAATACAGGTTTATATACACCTAGTGAAATACTTCAATTAACTAAAGAGGGTAGTTGGGGTGGCTCATTAGAACTTATTGAGGAACAAACTTATTCAAGTGCAGTATCTTTTGTAGATTTTACTTCTATACAAGAAAATAAATATGATGTACATTTTATGACTTTTAACAATGTTGATTATGCCTCAGAACAAGTACCTGCATTGAGATTTTATGAAAGTGGTGTGTTAGAAAGTGCAGGAGTTTATCAATATGCTGAACAACAATGTCAGTCAAATGGTTCTTTTGCTGAAAGTAAAGATACTGCTAGTACTTTTTTAGGATTAGGTAATTATGCTGTAGGAGCAAGTAATGGTTACTGTTATTTATATAATCTTGGGAACAGTAGTAAGTACAGTTTTATTTCATTTCATAATGTAAATACAGATGCAGATGCAAGTCCTTCTGAGGCAGTAGCAGATTTTGGTGGTGGGGTTTTACCACAAGCAAGTACAGTAGATGGAATTAGATTTACTGGTGCTGGAGGTGCTAATTTTTCTAGTTTCAATATAAAACTCTATGGAGTAAAACAGATATGAGCAACCTAAGATTAATTAATGAAACTACTACAACAGGTACAGTATCTACTTTAGATATTACTGATGTATTTTCAGCAGATTTTGATATATACAAAATTGTTATTAATGATTTAGATGTAACTGCAAATCCATATATATATTTAAAATTTATTAACTCTAGTGGAAGTGTTATTGCTAGTGGGTATGATAGAGCAGCATTACTTATGTATAGTTGGACAACTTTTGGGGAAAGTAGAGCTACAAATACTGATAAAATTATTCTAGGTTGGGCTAATGGTAGTGATACTGCTGAAAATATTGGAGTAGTAGCTTATGTATTTAATCCATTTTCAAGTTCATCATATAGTTTTGCTATGTCACAAGCATCAGGATTTGATGCAGGAAATGGTAATGGAAATACAAAAAGTATTGGTGTTTTAAAAAATACTGCAAGTATGACAGGTTTTCAATGTTGTTTAAATACAGGAAGTATAGAGCAACTAACAGTAAAAACTTATGGATTGAGAGTTGATAGCTAATGGCAGGTAAATTAGTACAAGTAGCAACAGAAACAGTAAGTAGTCCTGTGTCATCAGTTACCTTAACAGGCATAGATAGTGATGATGTTTATCAATTAGTTTTAAATAATGTTGCACCTGCGTCAGATAATGTTTATTTGAGAATAAGATTTACTGAAAGTGGTACACCAAATAGCACATCAAATTATGATTATGCTATGAAGTATATGCAAAGTGGTGGTGCTTTTTTAAATTTAGCAGGTACAAATGGAGATAGGGTAAATATAACAAGCCACACAAATGGAACAGGAACATCTGAAACAACTAATGGAATTTTTTCTATTTATAATGCTAATAATTCTTCAGAATATACATTTATGACAACAGAAAATTCTAATGTAGATAGTTCAAATGCTTCTTATGGAAGTCCAGGTGGATTTGTATTTACAGTAAGTAGTTCAGTAGATGGTGTATCTTTATTTTATTCAACAGGCAATATAGCAAGTGGAACTTTTACATTGTACAGGGTGGTTTAAATGAGTGAATTTGGATATATACCAGAAGCACCAGAACAAAGTTTTGGAAATAATAAAGGGATCTTTACACCTAAAGATATTTATGATCTAACAAGAGCAGATAAATACACTAACTATGGACAATTAGAATTAATTGAAACTCAAACTGTTAGTGAAGTTAGTGCAGTAAATTTTGAAAATATGCAAGAGAGTAAATATAATGTTCATCTAATAACTTATTCTTTTGATAGCACACCAAATGGACAACCTGATGACACAATTATAACTAGAGTAAGAACAGGTGGCTCTTATGTTAACGAGGGTTATCAGTATGCAGAGCAGTTTGGGAATGCTACTGGTACATTTAGTGAGGTAAAATCAACAAGTGCTTCTTGGTTATCAAGAGCAGGAGATAGTACAGGTCAAGGAAATGAAGATAGAAGTACAGGTTATATATATTGCTATAATTTTGGAGATAGTTCAAAATATAGTTTTGTAACTACTCATCACAGTGGAACTAATACATCAAGTAATTTAGTTATGCACTTTGGTAGTAGTGTTTATCCAACAGCAAATGTTGTAGATGGATTTAAATTTTTTGGTTACTGGTCTTTACTTATTACAGGAACAGCAAGTCTATATGGAATAAGGTATTCATAATGGCTACTAATTTAGAATTTATAAATAGTTTTAAAAATACAACAGGTGGTATAGCAACTTTTCAGTTAACAAATATATTTAGTGATAAATATGATGTATATAAAATTGTTTATGAATATAAAGGAAATGATATATCAGGTTATGTTAGGTTTAAATTAATTGATAGTGGTGGAAGTGTTATATCTGATGCAGAATATTCTAAAGCAAGTTTAGCTATGAGGTCATACAATACTTTTTTTGAAAATAAGAATAATGGTACATCAACAAATATGGGGGAAGTAGGTTATAACCAAGATTTTGGGGCAGGTGGAGAAATGACAATCTTTAATCCTTATGACAGTTCAAGTTTTACTTTTGCAATAAATAGTAATGCAGGTGGAACTACTTCTGGTGGAAATTTGTTTGGTTATAAATCTATAAATTCACATAATGTAGCAGAACAAATAACAGGTTTAGAATTTTCAGTAACAGGTGGTGGAAGTTATGATTTCAATTATATTCAAGCAAGTATATATGGAGTTAAATAAATGAGTGGCTCATTAATAAAAATAGATGAAGAAATAGTTACATCAGCAGTAGCAAGTGTAACTCTTAGTGGGATTAGTAGCACTTATGATGTGTATATGTTGAAAGTAAATAATTTAAAAATTGATACTGATAACACAACTTTATATGGCAGAGTTAGTAATTCTGGAACACCAGATACAACATCAAATTATGACAGAGCAGCAAAGGAATTAAGAAGTGACACAACTTTTACTAATGTCTCAAATACAAATTTAGCTTACTTTCCATTACTTCCTAACTTAGAAAATGAAACAGGGGATAGTTCTGCAAATGCTAATGGTATTTTTTATCTTTTTAATTGGTACAATGCAAGTGAATACTCATTTATTACACAAGAAATGGTAGCTGAAAAATATACAGGAAATATTTTAACAGGATTACAAGGTGGTGCAGTTCATACAGTTGCTAGTCAATATAATCAAGTTTATATGTTTATGAGTAGTGGCAATATAAATTCAGCAGTATTCACATTATATGGTTTAAAGAAGTAATTAAATAAAGTATGATAAGATAGAAAGGATAATTATGGCAACATTAGAAGAACTAACAGTTATAGCAACTCAAGAAATTGAGGACGCTAAACCAATGTATAAGCAAGTCAATAATGAAAGACTTGAATTTACAGATAGTGATTATGCACAAGCAATAACTGATTTAGCTAATAGTAAGTTTGATACCCAAGAAAATGGTTATAAAACTGCTAGACAAGAAGCTTATGGTTCTATTGCTGATCAATTAGATATGATCTACTGGGACGGAAAAAACAGTACAACTACGTTTCAAGATCACATTGACGCTGTAAAAGCTGCACACCCTAAACCAGAATAATTTGACACGACTACAAGAAATGCGTGAAATCGCATTAGATCGTGCAAATCATAGGTGCGAGTGGCCAGAGTGTATAAACTATGACCAACGTTTAGAACTAGCACATTTAAAAGATATTGGTATGGGTGGTAATCCTACACGTAAATACGATATAGATAATGTTGCAATGTTATGCAAGTTACACCACGATATATACGACGGTAGAACAATATCATATTCAAAAAGGGAACATCGTCAACTGTTAAAATCATACTTAGATTATGCCAGACAATAACGGATTAACGCAAAAAGAATTAATTTTAATGGTTTTAGAAAACCAAAAAGAATTTGATATTAAATTATCAGAAATACATACACGTCTAAATCAAAGACCAACACGAACAGAAATTAGTGGTTGGTTAGTTGCAATGGCTAGTCTAGGTGCAATTATCAACGCATTAATGAAAGGGGCGTAATATGAGCGATTGTTGTGGTAACGGTTGTTGTAATGGTGGGTAACATATCCGAAGTACTTGATCCAGATAATGATATTTGGTATAACAAGGACGAAGAAGAATAATTTGAGGTGTTACACAAACTAAATACTTTTATACGTATTCTTATTGTTGTATTTTTAATTGTACCTTTACCGGCATTTGCTTATCACGTACCAACACAAGCACCTAGCAATTTAACACTTACCGTTGATTATGAAAATGGTACAGTAAAAGCAGATTGGGACGCTTCCGACCAAGCAGAAGATTACCCGGCAGAACGGTACGCTATTGGTTTTGGTTTAAGTGACGACGGAAGTATGCCATACGGCATTGCAACAGGTAACGTTGGCGATAGTAATGCGTTAAATACAGAATATACATTTACTGCTAGTTATTTACAAAGTGTATTTAACGAAGCACACGGTTTATTTCACGTAAAAATTAGATCAGATAACGACACAAATGCAAGTTATTCAGAATGGACACCAACAGTAAGCGTTACTATACAAAACAAACCGGCAGCTGTAACTATTGCAACATACGATATGGATAGAAGTGACGGTATAAAATTTGAATGGTCAGCTTCAACAGGTGGTTTCGTTACTGCAAGTAGTTATAAACTCTATTACAAACTATCTAGTGCGAGTGACTGGACGTTACAAGGACAACAATCTAATACAGATTATGTTTTACCTTGGAGTAATTTAACTGCTGATCCGTATGATTTTATGCTTTCAGCGTGTGGTAGTGAAAACGATTGTAACGATAGTAGCACGTTGTCTATTGACGTTGTACCCTATGTTGCACCAACAACCACAACTACTTCTACAACGACGACTACGACCACTACAACTACTACTACAACGATTGATCCGTTAACTGTACAACGTAACAACAATCAAGCTGAAACCGGGATATATGAAACAGATCAAGAACGTAAAGACCGGGAAGATAAAGAATATCAAGAGTGGTTAGCACGTGAGGAAGCAAAACGACAAGCTGAATATGAAGCTGAACAGGAACGCATTAGACAACAAGAGGAAGCAGAACGTAAAGCAGAAGAAGAACGTATAGCAGCTGAAAAAGAAGCACAACGTTTATATGAGGAAGAACAGGAACGTTTACGCTTAGAAGAAGAAGCTAGAATACAAGCCGAATTAGAAGCACAGATTAAAGCAGAACAAGAGGAACTTGCAAGATTAGAAGCAGAAGCCGAAGCAAAAATACAAAAAGAATTAGAAGATAGTGTATTTAAAGATGTTGCATTAGACGATCTAACTGATGAAGAACTAACCGAAGTAAAAGAATTAATTGATACAATACAGTTGATAGAAAAAAATACAGATTTTAAGGACTATGAAATTGCAGAAGAAATTATTGAAATTGATATTGTCGTTGAAAATATTGTTATACCTACAACAACGACTACCACAACACTTGTACCAATTAAAGAAGATTTTGTTGATGAAGAAATTACAGATACAAAAGATGACATTGAGCCGATACCTAGTGAGGAAAGAAGCCAAGAGATACAACCAGAACTTACAGAAGAACAAGTAATAGAACAGGTTGAAGTAGCACAAGAGATCATTGAAAAAGTTGTTAACGTAGAAGAAATAGTTGTAATTAAAACAGATGACGAATTGGAAACTTTAACAGATCAAGAAAAAGAAGTATATGAAGAAGAAGTTAAAGCTGCAATAGTTGAAGCCGTACAGGAACTAGAAACAGAAGAATTGGTTGAGGTAGTAGAGCAGGTCGCACAAGTTAGCGTACAGAATTTAGCAGTCGCAGATGAACAAACAAAACAAGTTGTACAGGCCGTAGTTAATGAAGTTACTAATGTAGAAACTGTTGCCGAACTTAATGAGGAAGAAAAACAAGTTGTAGCAGACGTACTTGGTGTTACTGAAACTAATGATGTCCAGATAATTGCAGAACAATCAGCTAAAGATGAAAACATAAATATTGCTGTACAAGAATACGTAGATCGTGCAACAGACAATGCAGACGTAGAAGATTACTCAATATCTAATGTAATTGTTGAAGTACAGGTAGAACAATTCTTTTTAGATCCAATAGGACAATTTACTGATATTGACCTAAGCGATATAGTATTATCAGATATTGGTAGTGATATGACACAATCAAGCAAAGACAATGCTAAAAAGACAGTTGTCCCGGTAATTATTGTTGGTCAGATCATTGCAACACCTATAAAAAGAAGATTTTAATGAAAAAGATATATAACGGCATAAAAGTAGTACTTAAAGAAGCAGCAGGGCAAATATTTACAGCACTTGGGTTTTTTCTTAGTTGGTTTTTACTTACAGGAACAGCTAAAGATGTCGTTGGTATTATGATCTTAATTAGTTTTGCTTTATGGTTTTTAACTATAAATTTTAGAAAATCTTAAAAAAATACACCACATTTTTAAAATATGTTATATAATGAAGTATAACAAATTAAGGAGTGTTAAAAATGTCAAAACTTATAATTAAAGAAGAATACGGAACAGCTTACACAATAAATGAAAATAATGAATTTGTAGGTTATCCAATAAATAAAGACGGAACTATTGATAAAGATTGTGAATTTTTTGTTGATTATTCTTATTTAGAACAACACGAAATAAATAATTTAGAAAAAGTAAGATTAGAATTAATTAAAAAATAATTTTATCCCCTAATTAGACACTAAACCCACTTTAATCGGTGGGTTTTTTGTTGTTTTAATGTAAAAACACCAAATGTGTCTTTATTTGGGGTTAGACTTAGAGTAACAACAGGTGTTAATGGTAGAAAATTTTAATGATTTTGTAGGTAAGAAAAAAATACAAAATAATCGTGGCTACGAGCAATTATATGCAGAAAACATACCAACAATAATTAATCTTTTAAAAGAATGTAAAAAGAACAAACATACACATACAGATAGAAATTACAGTTATAGAACTATTGCAGAATATATGTACAACGTGTTAGAAATGCGTGAGGTTACAGAGGAAAGTTTAAGAAAAATAGTAAAAAGGATTGCCACAGCTAATGACCTTGAACTTTGAAGATTTTGTAAAAGCTAAACAAGACGAAAAAGCGTATAAACGTGATGATAAGCACCCCAAGGGGTTTACACCCGGCGTTGAATGGAAAGGTAATAGTGGCGTTATAACCACAGCACCAACAAAAGCCAAAGATAATGCTGATGTAGATTGGGATAGTTGGATAGATTACTGGTTAGGCGAGGGTGCAAGTAAAACATTTTATATTAAAAAAGGCGATCCAATAAACTTTAGAGTGTGGGACGCTTGGGGTAAGAACCCTAAGACCGGGGAAACTGAACCAACAAAATTTTATTATTTTAAAGCTAATCTTTATTCACGTGACCAGACAATGCGTGATAGTGACTTTGATAAGCTGCTAAAAAAAGTATCGGCAATCAAACCTAAACCTATAAAGAAAGTTGATAAAAACACAAGTTGTTTAGTTGTTTGTTTAAGTGATTGGCAAATAGGTAAATACAATACAGAACTTGCTGTAGAAAACTATTTAAACGGTATTAATAAAATTAAAAAACACGTTACTGATCTTAGAAAAAAACACACCATAGACAAATTAGTATTAGTAGGAATGGGCGATTTATTAGAAAATTGTGGAAATCAGTTTGCACCAAATGGATTATGGGAACAAGTTTACGACGGTAGGCAACAAATGATGATTGCTAGACGTATGTTGACTAAAACAATAGAAATACTTGCTCCAACATTTTCAGAAATATTATGCGTAGCTATTGCAGGAAACCACGGCCAGAAGCGTCAAAACGGTAGAATTGAAACATCTTATGGCGATAACTTAGATTATGAATTGTTTGACAATGTGGCTGAGATATTTAACAAAGCACCAGCATTTAAACACGTTAAGTTTCATATACCAGAAAATGATCTAATACTAAGCATAGAAGTATTACCTAAAGTTATTTTAAGTGCTACACACGGGGATTTGGCAAGATCAGGTGGCACAGCTTCACATAAAGTTTTAAATTGGTTTACTAAAATGGCTTCACAACAGACCAATAGTAGTTTATTTGACACAAATGTAATGCTTACAGGCCATTACCACCATTTTTTTAGTTTTGAAAGCGATACAAGGTTATTTATTGGTACAACTGCACAAGACCATAGTGGACAACAATATTTTGCACAAACTGGTGGTGGATCAGCACCAAGTGGTACTACAACGTTTCTAATGCACAACACAGACGGTAGGAAGTGGTCAGACATTAATATACTTTAGAGGGAGTATATAAATGAATATAATAAGTAGAAAAGAATGGGGTGCTAAAAACCCTAAATCAAGTTTTTCTAAATTAGGCGAGGTTAAAGGTTTAGTCGTACATTGGTCAGCATATCCAACTGCATTAAGTAAGGCAGAGGAAATAGTACAAGTAAGACAAATACAAGATTTACACCAGAACGATAGAAATTGGAACGATATTGCATATAATTTTTGTGTTGGCGATAGTGGTACATTATATGAAGCTAGAGGTTTTGAAAACAGAAGTGCAGCACAAGGTGGCAATACACGTGACGAAATAAATTACAACAATAAACATTTCGTTGCTGTTTGTTGGTTAGGTGGATCAAAGCCAGACGATCAACCAAGCAAAGAAGCTGTAATGGCAGTAAAAGAATTATGGCGTAAAGTAGGTGGCGATATAAGACCACACAGTTCTTTTAAATCAACTAATTGTCCCGGCGATATATGGCGTAAATGGATTGACAATAGACTTACATTTGTACCAGAAGAAGCTAAAGCAGCTGAAACAGTTAAAGAAGCAACACGTTTTAGTTTAGTTAAAAAAGGGGATCGTGGTCAGAGCGTAGAGGAAATACAGATAATGTTAAATTTTGTAAATAAAAAACCTATACCTATTGACGGCGACTTTGGTAACAAGACATTAGCAGCTGTTGTGATCTTCCAAAAAGCACACAAATTAACACCAGACGGTATAGTAGGACAACTTACGTATGCAAAACTTATAGAAGCAAACAGATCAACTAAGAAAGAAAGGAAATACACCATTGAGTAAAGTAACAAAAGATTGGAAAGCATATTGGAAATTTATGTTTTCAAAAGCATTTAGAACAGGGTTGCAATCAGCAATATCTTTGTGGTTAGCTAATTCAGCTAATATTATAAATGCTGATATTTTAGAACTACTTGGGGTAGCGTTTTTAAGTTCGTTTATAACAGTTATACAACACGCACTAGAGCAATATAAACCAGCACAGACGTACTAACACGCAGCACCTAGAAAAGAAAAAGACCGGGAGTAAAATCCCGGTCTTTTCTATATACGTACGTCCAAACAAAAGTGGAGTGTTTACTTGAACGTTACAATAGTAACATAATTTTTTTTATAAATGCCACATAAACAAATAAATCTGTTTATTATGTCCATAAGCAAATTAAAGGAGTGTAAAAATGTTAGCTGAACCAATAGACTATTATCTTATGTTCTTAGGATTTATCAGCATAATTATGATCGGTGCATTACTAGGCGAAGTTGCTGTATGGATTGCAAAAATGCTTGGTTTTGAACCAGTAGAAGAATATGATGTTGACTTTGAGCGTAGGTTAAATGACGGCGAAGTATTAGACAAAGATAATATGTTTAATAATGTTAAGTAATCTATTATTTTATTTAAAAAACCTAATATTTAACAATAATCAAACACCAAAACAAATTAGACATTTTGATTGTTTTCTATGTTTTGACCATTATGTATATCCATTTACAAGTAAAGATTATTTAGTATGCAACGATTGTTTTAGGACATTAAGATAATGTGTAAAAACTGTAAGGAAGATAAGCTGATAGATCGTAATGACATTTGTTACGATTGTAACCGTGGCGATATATAAACGGTTTACAGCTTGTAATACATTTAGCAAAAGTATTAACGGTATTTTTATTGTTACCTAAGTGTATTACAAGGTGTTTAAAGAAAGAGGTAGAAAATGAACACAAACGAAAGCATAATGAAGCAAGTTGCACTAAAAGCTGCAATTGAATTAACAAAAGATAAATTTGATATTAATGCTGTTGGTGCAAATCAACAACTTGATCTTATAAAAGATATATCAGATAATCTTTTTAATTGGTTAAAAGAGGGTGTAGAACAAGCTGTACCAACAGTACAAGCACCGTTTGAACAAGAACCACCTAATGAACCAGTATTTGAAACAGAACTGAAATCATTTACGCCAAAATGTCCAGAATGTAAATCAGATGTTGAAGATAATCGTGAAAAGATTAAATCAAATCCTAAGTTTGCTAAAATCCCGGTATTTAGTTGCACTAATAAAAAAGGTTGTGATACAGGTAAAGGTTATTCGTGGGCTACGTGGAACGAGGACGAGTTTGCTAACCAAGAAATACAAGCTAGTAAAGACTTACCGTTTTAATGGATAAAAAACAATTTCTGTACTGGTGTCAATGGCTAAAGATACGTTGGCCAAATGCAAAGTTAGATGATCTAACGGTTAAATCGTTATTTGAGGACTTTAAAATTTATGATGATGATGTATTTGGTGGTGTACTACTAGGTTATTTTGATAGTGGCAATGACTTTTTAGATTGGTCAAAGCTAAAAAAACTATGTAGGGAAGCACAAGTAGAACAGTTTGCAACGCTAGTACAGAAAAAAAAATTAGCTGCACAAGTAGAGGAACAAAAGGTAGATCCACCAAGTAGCTTAGAAACGTATTTAGAAATGAATGGCTACAAGTCATTTGCAGAAGCCGTGTTTTATAAGACACAAAACTTATATAAATACAATAAGATACGTGATTGGCAAAAGGAACTATTTAAACCTTATGTCAATATGAATTATGAAAGTGCCATTGAAAAAGGTTGGCGTTTTGGTATAGGTGGTAGCAATGAGTGATGAACCAGAATTTATTGGTGCAGAACTAGAGTTTACGTTTACAATAGTGCCACATTGGTTACTACAAGTGTTAAAACCTATTGAATTGACTACCTACGTTGCACTAGGTCAATACGCAGACAACAAAACGAAAGAGTGTTGGCCAAGTGTGACGAAGTTAGCCAAGGATATACAACGATCTAGGTTTTCTACAATCAAAGCATTACAGGGATTAGAAGATAAAGGCGTTGTTGAGATCAAGGAACGTTATAAAGATAAAGGCGAACAAACCAGTAATTTATATATTCTTAAACTTACACCGGGGGTGTCAAGAAAACTTGACAGGGGGGGTAAAGAAAACGTGACAGGTAGGGGTATAGAAAACTTGACACAAACTATACTCAATAGAACTATATCCAATGAACTATATTCTAGGGAAGTACAAGAACTTTATGTAAATGCAATGCAACAAGTATGTGCATTAGATAAACCAACTAAATCACAATGGGGACGGATCTACAAAGCTGCAAAAGAAATGCACGAAGCAGGTTATGAACCGGGGGATATAGCTGTAATTGCTGAAAACTTAGTTAAAACTTATGGTGCTGGTGCTTTAACGCCACAAGGAATTGTAAATAACGTCCAGTTGCTTAAAGGTGCTAGAACTGCAAGTGCTAAACAAGTAGAAAATGCGATAGATCACAAGAAAATGGAAGATTGGGCAAATGATAACTAATTGCATATTAGCTTGGGCGTTAATACTTAATAATTTTGCTGTTGGTATTACACCTACTGTTGATGACTTCACAAACATTAAAAATTGTCAAAACTATGTACCAGAAGTTTGTATGCAGTATGCACAGCTGTTAGTGGAACATTTTGACGTAGAAAACATTGAAACAGCTACAAAAGTTATGTGGTGCGAAAGCCGGGGTAAAGCTAACGCATATCGTTATGAAGATAGTGATAGTGGATTATTTCAAATAATACCGTCGTCATTTGGGTGGGTTAAACAAAATTATGATGTACCACATTGGGATTATCCTATTGGCAACAATTACGCACAATTTGTGCCAAAATATAATATAAAGGTTGCGTCAATATTGGTAGAAGATATACATAGCCGTAAACCTTACTGGAAAGTATTTAGTAGTAGCCAATGGTGTTGGGAAGATACAGACAAGTGGATAGCAAAGTGGCAAAATGAACTATAACAAAAAGTTTGATATACAGCTTAAACAAGGTCAAAAGCTAGAAGATCAGTTAGCACAGTTTTTTACCGGGAAAAACATAGAAGTTAAATCAGAACGTTATTTATGGGAACAAACAGGCAATCTATTTATAGAATATCAATATAAAGGTCAACCTAGTGGCATTGCAGCAACAGAAGCTGATTATTGGGCGTTGTGTTTAATCCGTGATGAACAGTTATTACAAATGTACATATTGCCAACAGATACGCTAAAACGGATCACAAGACGCTTTATAGATACAGATTGTGATGTAGTTGGTGGCGATAATGATAATTCACGTGGTATAAAAGTACCAATAGACGATATTGCAAACGGATATAAATTTTAAAAATATATCAAAAATAATGGGATAAATACCCAGATACTATAATGTTGTATATAGAATTGAGGTATGTGTATGTCTAACAAGGGCTACGAAAATATATTAGATTTATTAAAGCACGTAATGGGCTTTCAATCGTGGTTGCAAGATAAAGAACCAGTAGAAGCAAACAACACACCAGACGGTCATTATGGGGGTATGAACTTCACAATACCTTGGACTAATGGCGATAAAACAAGAATGTCTATACGTTATAACTTTGTTGGATCATACGACGTACAGATGAACAATTTTGTAGATTATCAACAAACAGTATTTCAAGTAGAAAACGATCTAAGCCGGGAACAAATGCTTAACTTGTTTGCAAACCTATATGAGGAAATAAGAGTACAAAGCAGTATGGTTTTAGAAGATTTAGATTTTGACGTAACAAAAGAAACAAAAGAAATAATAAATAAACTAAATAATCCATACTCTTAGTAATTTCAACTATTCTTAATGTATGGAATGGCGTAACAGGGCTAATTGTAATAACTTACCAACAATTATATTCTTCCCCGGTACAAAAGAATGTACTGATAAACAATATTGGGAAGCACACGTAATATGTCGTGAATGTCCAGTAAACGTAGAATGCTTACAAGAAGCACTAAATATGGATTATGAATATGGTGTATATGCCGTACCAGAACGTGTAAGACGTAGATTTAAAGCTAAACCACCAGCTGATCTGGATAAAACATTAGTAGAAACCTATACAACATTAGATATTATTGACGCAGAGTTTAGTTATCACGGCGAATTAGTACGTAAGCGTTGTCTAAGGTGCAACAGAAAGACTAAAGGTTATCCAAATGACAATGAAAATTGGGGTGGTAAATCACATATTTGCGTTAGTTGTCATATAAAGATACAAAACAATAAACAAGCTGATAAGCTGCTAGATCGTGAAAAGCCAAGCAAGTCAATGCCAGAGTTTGATAGTCACGGACAGTTAGTAACAAAGCGTTGTACAAAATGTTGGGAACGTAAGATAGCTGATGAATTTAGCAGACGGCCACAAGGCATAGGTGGTAAAACAAGTTGGTGTAAAGCGTGTACAAGAAAAAATTTAGAAATATGGCAAGAAAAACAAAAAAAAGAGGTATAGTTAGATTAAACAAAGGAGTGTTATGGAGTTAATAAACAACGATTTTAGACAATGTGAGTGGCCAAGCAATATACAAACAATAATCTGTGATCCACCATACAACATAGGTTTTAATTACAAAGGTGGCTACAAAGACAATATAAAAGAAGAAAATTATAATATCCTTATCAAAGAATTGCTTGAATATTCTTTTAATCTAAGTAACGATACTGCAAATATGTTTTTGATTAATTATCCAGAAATAATAGCAAATTTATTTGAAACAATAAAAACTACCGATTGGAATATACATCAATGGATTAATTGGGTTTATCCAACAAATGTTGGTCATAGTAAAAGAAAATTTACACGTGCTGGTAGAACTATATTGTGGCTTACTAAGGACAATCCAAAAATATATATAGATAGAGTGTTACAACCTTATAAAAACATTAATGATAAGCGTATTAAAGAAAATATTGCTAATGGTCGTACTGGAACACATCTGTACGATTGGTGGGAAATAAATCTAGTAAAGAATGTAAGTAAACAAAAGCAAAATTATACAAACCAAATACCACAAGAATTATTAAAAAGATTAATATTTACAACTACTGATGAACTAGATTTAGTAGTAGATCCTATGTGTGGTACAGGTTCTACATTAATAACAGCTACTAAACTAAATAGGATAGGTTGGGGTTGTGATAGTAATGACGACTTACAGGAATTATGGGATAGTTATGTATATTAAAGATGAAGTAATACTAGATGATTTAGATGATGAATTACATACCCGAACTACGTCTAGCTGATCCTAAAACATTAGAAAAAGACGTTGAACTACGTGTACTTAGTTTAGGTGCAGGTGTACAAAGTTCAACAGTTCTATTTAAAATGTTAGATCAAGAAATAAAACCAGCTGATATAGCTATATTTGCTGATACAGGTAATGAACCTAAAGAAGTGTATGAGTGGCTAGAGTACCTTAAAACATTAATGAAAGGTAAATTACAGCTAGAGATAGTTAGAAATAATGAAAACACAGGAAATATTGTTGACGATTATCAAAGTACAAGTGGTAGGCACGGCTTAATACCTTTACACATAAAAAGACAAGACGGTACTACTGGTATTAATATGCGTACTTGTACAGCAGAATATAAAATTAAACCAATACAACGTAAAATAAAAGAAATAGTTGGTGGATCGTTGCGTGGTAAATGCGTAGAAATGATTATGGGTATAAGTTATGACGAGATACAAAGAGCTAAGACACCTAGTAATAAATGGTCAATACACTGCTATCCATTAGTTGAAAACAAAATAACACGGCAAGACT
>Ga0196895_1000015_pt1 | contig 20047 bp, 17 predicted proteins | sample VirMetDEL_Aug_30_FD_166408 | JGI IMG/M metagenome (GOLD analysis project Ga0196895, IMG submission 166408) | Aqueous microbial communities from the Delaware River and Bay under freshwater to marine salinity gradient to study organic matter... | ecosystem: Environmental > Aquatic > Marine >...
GGGGATATGGAAGCCACGCCTCATCTTTACTATCGGTAATCACGAACAACGAATAGAACGTGCAGTCGAGAACGATGCCAAGCTAGAAGGACTGATGAGCTATGAAGATCTTAACTTGCGGGGTTGGGAAGTTTTTCCGTATCTTCAGCCTGTCATTGTGGATGGCATTGCTTATTGTCACTTTTTTACTAGCGGTGTTATGGGCCGCGCAGTCACGAATGCAAAGCTACTGCTCCAAAAGAAACATATGTCATGCGTCATGGGCCATGTACAAGACAGAGACATTGCCTTTGACAGAAACGCGGCAGGAAAAAGAATGACATCTCTGTTTGCTGGTATCTTCTATCAGCATGACGAAGAATATTTAAACCCACAGACTAACGGGTCATGGTCTGGTTTGTGGGTGTTCAACGAAGTAGATAACGGCACGTTTGATGAGATGCCTGTGTCTATGTCATACCTACGGGGGAAGTACGGTGCTAACTCTTGACGAAATACTTGAACGGATAGCGTCACGCTATGATGAAGTCACTATCATGGAGGCGTTAGAGATTACGTCTGAAGAGTTAGTTGAAAGGTTTGCTGACAAAGTAAACACAAACAGTTGGAAGTTTGATTTGGAGGAAGAGTGTGAGCATTAACGATGCAACTCCAGCAGAGTGGGACAAAGCAAGCAAGACAGTGTACGGCAGGCTTTACCATCCTAACGATCACGCTATCAAGAAACAGATAGGTGGTGATCACTACAACAGGTACGCCATACAACCAGTAGATTTTATTATTGCTAACAAGTTGGATTGGTGTGAAGCTAACGCCGTGAAATACATTACTAGATGGAAGGACAAGAACGGAGTAGAAGATATAAAGAAAGCTATCCACTACCTTGAGATACTACTGGAACGAATAGAACATGAAGATAGTTGAAGGTAAGTTTGGTTCAAAGAACAACGAGGATGCTATCAAGACATCTGAGTTTCTTGCGTTGTTATCAGCACGAAGCTTAGGGTATGAGGAAGAAGGAAGACCAATCAAGTGTGTTGTTGTGATGTATGAAGATGGTGAAGTGTTTGAAGTTACCGCTACCGAACAATACCCAGATGGTGTATACTTACTTCTTGGGTTGGCTAAGGCCGCAATAGAAAACGAAACTTTAGGAATAACTTAATGAAAGTGACAGACGTTACAATTAAAAAAGCAACAAACGGGTACATCTTGGATTGGTATGACAGCGACAGCAACACAACCATACACGCTACCTTTGAAGAAGCCGTAACACAACTACAGGAAATCTTTGAGGAGGCATGATGGACGCATACCAACAATACATACACAAGTCACGCTACGCACGATACCTACCAGAAGAGAAGCGTAGAGAAACGTGGGAAGAAACAGTCAACCGCTACGTCAACTACTGGGTAGATCGTGCAGACCTTAACGACTTTGATGTGTCAGAGATATTCAAAGCTATACATGATCTAGATGTCATGCCTTCCATGCGAGCGTTGATGACTGCTGGTGAAGCACTGGATCGTGACAACGTAGCAGGGTTTAACTGTAGCTATCTTCCTATTGATCACCCGAAAGCATTCGATGAGATGATGTACGTCCTCATGTGTGGCACAGGTGTAGGCTTTAGCGTTGAGCGACAGTACGTACAGAAATTACCAGAGGTAGCAGAGACATTCCATGAAACCGATACAGTTATTAATGTGGCAGATTCGAAGATCGGATGGGCGAAATCGTTTAGGGAGTTGGTATCACTGCTGTATTCAGGTCAGATTCCCCAATGGGATACAAGCAGAGTACGACCTTCAGGTTCCCCGCTTAAAGTTTTTGGAGGTAGAGCAAGCGGTCCAGAGCCTCTGCTCGAACTGTTCAGATTCACAGTTGAACTCTTTCAAGGCGCGGCTGGCAGAAAGCTTAGCTCCGTTGAGTGCCACGATCTTTGCTGCAAGATTGCACAAATCGTCGTTGTTGGAGGGGTACGAAGAAGCGCCCTCATCAGTCTCAGCAACCTCACAGACGACAGACTCCGACGTTGTAAACATGGACAGTGGTGGGTAGATAACCCCCAACGTGGACTAGCAAACAACTCTGCGTGTTACACAGAGAAGCCAGACTTTGAGGCATTTTTGAATGAGTGGACAAGCCTGTACGAATCTAGATCGGGAGAACGAGGTGTCTTTTCTAGAGTGGCTAGTCAGAAACAGGCTGCAAGAAATGAACGACGAGATGCTACCTATGCTTTTGGAACTAATCCATGTAGCGAGATCATCCTCCGTCCCTACCAATTCTGTAATCTATCGGAGGTTGTTGTCAGGCCAACCGATACGCTCGCAAACCTCAAACGAAAAGTACGCATTGCGACTGTCCTTGGAACTTTACAAGCTACCTTGACTGACTTCCGTTACCTACGAAACATATGGAAAATTAACACAGAAGATGAAGCACTGCTGGGTGTAAGTCTTACTGGTATTATGGATCATCCGTTGCTCTCAGGACGAGGAGACAAGAATGAACTCAAGAAGTGGCTCAGAGCCATGCGACAAGAAGCAATCAAAGTTAACAAAGAATGGGCTAGTAAGTTGGGTATCAATGTATCTACCGCTATCACTGCAGTTAAGCCTTCAGGCACTGTTAGCCAGTTGGTTGATTCTGCTAGTGGGATTCATCCTCGTTATTCTGCTCAGTACATACGCAGAGTTAGGGCAGACGCTCGCGACCCACTTTGTGCCGTCCTAGAGGCCGCTAACGTCCCTGTGGAGGACGATGTGATGTCCCCCAGTACTAGGGTATTCAGCTTCCCTATCGCCTCTCCAGAGGGCGCTGTGACAGCCTCAGAGATGGGTGCTATGGAACAGCTAGAACTGTGGGAGATATATCAGGACGAATGGTGTGAACACAAACCATCAATGACTTGTTACTATCGTGACGATGAGTTTCTGGAGGTGGGACAGTGGCTGTACAACAAGTTCGATAAGGTATCTGGTATCAGCTTCTTACCGTACTCAGACCACACATATCAACAAGCACCATATGAACCTGTTGATACGAAAACGTACAACCAACTAAAGAAAGACTTCCCCACTGAGATCAACTGGGACATCAGTGAGGATTCTGATATGACTGAAGGTAGTCAGCAGTTAGCCTGTACAGGTAACAACTGTGAGCTATGACATAAAGATAATAGAGTAACCATCACGCTTGCCTACGTCCTCTGGCTTGTCTTTCGGGTCATGGGGCGTAGGTATTCCTTGAGCTTGCATTCTTTTTATTTGATCTTTAGAACGCTGACACATAGTGTGATAGTCTATAGATGTGTATGATACACTGTGATCTTTGTCGTTCATTCGTTAATTACTCCGTCTGCAATTTTACCAACAAGCGGTAAAGCTTTTATAGATTGATTTGGAATGGGATCTCCTGTTCTTACAGTTTCTGCCATATCTTTTAAAACTGCGGCAGGGAATGTAGCTGTAACAGGAGGGAAGAGGTTGCTCAACATAGCATTAGCAGGATCGTTCATAAACTTATCGTACCCATAATCATTAGCACCCATAGCACCAAGAGTAATAACAGAACCTACTTGATACAAAGCACTCCATGCCGCCTGCTCTGCATCAGGTGCTTCTCCTTTCAAAACTTGTCGGCTTTCATTAACAAGACCATAGCCACCACCTGATATGACAAGGTACTTAGCTGCGTTTTTCAAAGCTTGCTCTTTGTTTCCTGCCTTCCACTCCCCTATAATTCTACGCTCTAGTAAGTCAAGCTGTTTAATAGCAAAACCTTTTAGCATATACATTATGCGAGCATTAGGATTAGCTAAACCAAACGAAGTCTGAGCAGCAGCGTTGATGGGTTGCAGTTTAAATAAGTCAAACATAACCAAGTCACGAACTAACTCAGTCTCTGCACCAGCCAGTATGTCTCTCTTTAACTGGTCTAGTTCTCCTCTACTAAAACTGTACTGCCACTTCGTATCAAAAGAACCATTAGCTATATCTTGTTTTGCTCTGTTAAAAGAAGCACCCATAATTTTGCTTTTACCAAAACGATCAAGCTTGGCAAAACCAGACCACTTCATAGACCAATCAAGAAGATCAGCACTACCAGCAACAAGATTCTCTAAGAACTGATTACCTGTTGTTGTCTCACCCCGTCGAGCTTTACGTACAAATTCACCAAAGACCTGTCTAGCTAGTCCCATATCAGACGGGCTAAACTGTATGCCTTCTTTGCTAAACAAAGAACGGAGTACGTTTCCAATACCTAACTCAAACGATGCGTTAAACAAATCATGTACGTTCATTAATGCGCCGTAAGGATTAGCAATAGTCCCTACATAGCCAAGACTACGAACCATATCCAACTCTGCGGACATAGCTTTGTTAGCATCGACACCAAGATTATCAATAATAGATATAGCATTCTTTATTTGTAAGGGTGAGTAACCCTGCCTCTTCAATGACTCTTCAATAATTTTTTCATCGAACAGTTTTAACGTACCGCCTTCCTCAAACCTAGCAGTAGCCTCAAGATCACTAGCACCTTTCTTTTTAGCTTTCTTAGCAGCCTTTCTCTTCTGTATCTGAGAAGGTGTTAAAGCCTCTAATGGTTTACCATGAGTACGTAAACCAAGCTGTGCGCCTAGCTCCATTCTAGTAAGAGACTGTCTCTGCCATGTCCAATGAGAATCAAAAATATTAGCCATGTCTAACTGTTTTTCTGGTGGTTTCGCTGCCTGCGCTTTACGCCATTCAGCCATAGTCTTTCGGCTTCGTACTTTTGACGCCGCATCTTTAGCTTTGCCAGCAGCCATAGGACGCTTTAAACCTACATCACGCATAATTAAAGTAGGAGTTGAGTGCATCCACACGTTAGACAAAACACCACTGGTTACTTCTGTCCTGTATCGCTTGTTAAACTCATAGGCATCGTCAATAAACTGTTGAAGCCTAACATCAGCGCCTTTACCTATTTTAGTAACAGCCATGTTTTTTGCTTTTTGTAGTGCTTGTAATGCCGCTGCTTCACCTATGTTTTCTGCGTTAACTGCATCGTGCATAGCGTCATTAAACTTAGGGTTCTGTGCAAGCTGTCGAAACGGTTCCATACCTTTCCACATTTTATCCAAGTAAACTTGCTCACGAGTTACCCTGTTCATAGCTCTAATGATACGTTGAGCAAAAGCATTACCTACCATTGTCTCAGCAAGAGTAGAAGTAGGAGAAACAAACTGTCTGTACCTAGCTATGATTGACTGTGCTTCTGGTACTGTCTTAGCGCCATCTCGCAAAACAAAACTAGACACACGATCAAGAAGTTCTTGACGCAACACGTTTAGTTCTTCAAGACTTTTCTTTGCTCCACGCTCATCAATCAAAGCACGAATATTCTTTATAGCTTTGTCACTGCGAATAACTTTATTGTATTGCCTACCACTAATACCCATGTCTTCAGCATACTTAGCCATACGTTGATAAAACGTAGTGCCTAGCTCTTGAGGTAATCGTCCTTGTCTAGCAATAACGTCAGACAAATACTCTGTTTCCCTGATAAGAAGTTGTGTTGCTAATTCGTCATCGGTAATGTCAGCCGTAGGTCTTGCAATTTTAGCTCCACTAATAGCTTTTGCATTAGCATTAGCCTGTAGTTCAAATAACTCTTCAGGAGTCTTTGCTAGTTTACCATTAGCAGGATTGCTGATGCCTTGAAACAAACGACCAAACGCAGCACCAAAGGCTGCACCGCCAACACCACGAGCAAGACGATCATCAAAACCTTCACCAGTAGCGGCCATGTACAAACCGCCTTCTGTAGCTGTTGCGCCAACTAAACCCATGCCTGCTTTTGTTAGTCCTTTGTACAAGAACGAACCAGTAGGAAGAGAACCAGCAATTTCTAGTGGTATAGAAAACTGCGCCGCCGCAGGATCAGTAGCCTTAAACTCTTCTCGTGCTACTTCGTATTCAGCCTTAGCTCTTGCATAAGACTTGTCTGAAGTAAGCGCAGTACCACCAGCAACAATTTCACCAAGAAGACCCAGTGTTAATCCTTCTCCAAGTTCTGTGGCTAAACCAGCGCCACGGGCATTACGCATACTTTGAAGCTCTCTAGCAGCAGCCAATGCTTTTGGAGAGATAGCAGGATTAGTAGTATCTTTTTCAGTAGGCGTTGCTAAATCAACTTCAGGTGGCCGTTCTTGTACGGGTTGTGCTTTAACTTCTGCTTCTTTTAAGGGTCGATCAGGTACATCTACCTCTCGTAAAGTTTTCTTACGATACTTAGGATCAAGTTTATCCATTTCTTCATAAAGAGATTTAAGTTCTTTTGCTGCTTCAATAACTTTAGGAGCAATATCTTTTTTAGGAATCGGAACTTGACCACGTTGGGTAGGTACTACTTCTTCTAGCTCTGGTAAAGGCGGTGGAGTTTCGTCTACTCTCTGTGCAGTTACGTCTATTTCTGGAAAACGACCAGCACGTTGTGGTACTGTTACTTCTTGAACAGTAGGTTTTTGAGGAATAGGTATCTGCCCACGCTGAGTAGGTACTACCTCTTGCAACTCTGGTAAAGGAGGAGGCGTAGGATCAACTCGTTGTGCATCAACAGTTACTTCAGGAAACCTACCAGCACGTTGTGGTGTTTCTATTTCTTTGAGTAAACCAGAAGATATGTAAGATTCAGGTACAGGAGTAGCGTCTACAGCAATGGTCTTAAGTAAAGAAGGATCTTGTTTAAACTGCTCAAGCGCCTGTAAAGCTTTAGGCCCAAGAGGTTCAGGTTTAAAAGGAACAACTACTTGGTCTTCTACCTCAGCAAACTTTTCATTGCTTCGCTCCAAGGTGGGCTGATCTGTTCTATCTGTATGGTGATGATCCAAATACAAGTCTTGGCCTGCATCCCAATTGCCATTAGCTAAATCAGCAATCAACTTGTCAGTACCAACACCCTCTTTGTTTTTTTGAGGACGTTGCTGTATGTCAAACATTATTAAACGTCTAACTTCATCTTCAGATAAATCAGCAGGATCTCTGTCTTTGTCTGCAAGAGCATCAGTCATCCATTTAGGAGGTTCAACATCGGCTTTTTTATAAGCACGAATAGCTCTCCTAAGCATAACAGGATAAGAACCTTTCAGTATTTGATACGGTCCTCTAGCAGAAGAAAACGGATTGTACGTATTCCAACCACCGCTAGACTCAATCTCTTTTACTGTATCAAACCACAGATTAAAATTAGGCGCTGCTTGATAAGGATCAACACCCAAACCGTCTAACATATCAAGCACCGCAGGATCGTTCATCCACGTAGGAAGATCACTTGACGCAGTAGGCGCTGTTCTTGCTTCTAACTCAGCCATATGCTAAAGTCTCATTTAAAATAAAGCAGATTCAATACCAACGGGAGCTATTTGCTCGTTCCTTAATGCAGCGTTAACTTCATCTTGAACCATACGTCTTTGAACAGGAGTAAGCTCACTAATGTCTTGATCTTCTGTTAGAAGTCCTTTATGAACTGCTTGTTCTTTTATCATAGTAGCTGTTAAAGTTTGAATATCTTGCCTACGTTCGTATGCTGCTTTTGATCTATCAAACTCAGCCTTAAATTTTTTACTCATCCAATCTTCTACAATGCCTTCTACTTCGCTAGGTTTAGCATTAATAACAAGACCATAAAGCTGATCGTAATCATCTTGAGTCATTTCGTCTTCTATTGCTGATTTAAGATCGTCTTGAAATATATCTATGTAGTCATACTTTTTAGCAAGAGAGTCTATAGCAAAGTCTACGTGTCCTTGTGCTTGTAGTTTAGTAGCAATAGGAGCGCGAGCCTTTAAATTATTTTCTAATTCAGTTGTTTTTAAGTTAGTATACAAACGTCTGTTTTGTGCATTCGATTGACCTTTTAACAACCCTTCATCAGCTCCTGCATCTACTAAAAATTTAAGCTCTTCTTTAGATAAAGGTTCATTGTTTTTAAGTTTTTCTAATTGCTCTGCTCTAAAAGCCTCCCTCTCTAAAAAATTATCTTGGTGTGTGCTTACAGCTTCACCCATATTATTATTAATATATGATTGTGCTTTTGTTTCATATTGTTCAGAATCAATACCAAACTGCCTAGCAATTGTCTCTAGATCATTAGTAACTAAAGTAGCTTGATTGTTTAAAATGTCTGCTTGTTGTTTGATACCCGCAAAGTACGCTGATGCTGTACGCCCTTGAACGCCACTAGGATCCATGCCAGCGTTAGCTAACAACTCTGCCATTTGTCTTTCAACTTCTTTAGCGCCGTCTATATCACCAGCATTAAACAACTCACTACGTTGTAGCTCTAAACCGTTTACTTGCCTAGTAACAGAAGACTCTGTTAATTTACGAGTAGACAATGCAGCTTGTGCCATAGCCATAGGATCACCAGACCGTGCCGCTGCTTGCATAATCAAAGGGTTTAACTTGCTATAGTCTCCTGTCTCCATAGCCTCGTTAAACATACCCATGCGTCTTCTTCGTTCAGGCGCTTCACCAATAGCTTTACCTACGCCTGTTAATTCGTAACCGGGAGTAGTCAGACTGCTTAAAAATCTTTCACCAAATCTTGCCATGATACTTCCTCTTATACTGTACTTTTTTGTATACGCATTATTATATTATTAAGGAATAATACCAAGGGTTTTTAATAGGTCAGTTATAGTGCCTGTGCTACCACCACCACTGCCGCCACCACTACCGCCCATACTGCCTGACAACAAACCAGTACCCACTTGTCCCATCAAGTTAGCCTGACCAACACCAGAGGCCAACAACGCTTCAAGACCGCCCATAGATGCTTCACCAAACAGACCAGCACCTTGGAGTTGCCCACGTTGTTGTAACTGCGGGAACAAGGAAGATGCCTGTAGAGCCTGCATGGCTTGTGCTTGTGGGACGTAGGCAGACGCAAGAGCTTGTGCTGCTCGTTGTTGTTGTGCGCCTCGTAGTGCTTCTGCACCTGTGTACATACCTTGTGATGCTTGCAGTGCTTGTAGCGCCTGTGCTTGGTTAGCTACATCAAGAGCCTGACGCTGTTGTGCTAACGTAGAGCCTAGACCTGTGTACTGAAGACCAAGACCAGCTTGTTGTGCTTGTAATCCACCAGCAATCTGCGCTAGTGATCCTGCTTGTCCTGCCGCTGTAGCCGCTCTGCCTAGACCTTCAGACCTAAGCTGGCTTTCAATCTGGTTAGCAGACAGTCCTAGTTGTGAAAGTTGTGCTGCTCTCTGTTGTGCTGCACTTTGCAACGTGTTAGACAAACCAGCCTGCTGACCAAACATACCACCAAGAGTCTGTGCTGTGCCTAGTGCTTGCTGTCGTTCTTGTTGGGCCTGTTGCATAGCCATCAGCGATGCTTGGTTCTGTGCTTCTTCTTGTGCTTTAGCCATAGCAAATTGTTCTGGTGTACCGCCAAACATAGAAGTACGAACACCCAAGCGTCCTTGACTAGCCAAACGCTCCTCTAGTGCAAGCCTCTGTCTTTCTTCTTCTCCAAGCTGTGTAGCCCTGATACGGTTGTACACATCCTGCTCTCTAGCCCCTGTAGGCATCAGAACGTCTTGTGCTGATTGTCCAGCTAACGCTCCGTACTGTCTACGTAATGCTTCTACATCTTGAGGTGCTGTTGTTTGTAAACCCCTAGCGCCTAAGCTAAGAGCCTGTGAACCAAGAGCGCCTATCTGACGGCTAGGTTGTTGTGCCAACATACCCGGAACTTGACCAGCAAACTGACCACGCAACAAGTTAATATCCATCGGCTGTGTTTGAGCGCCTCGCATAAACTGCTGGCCCATACCGTAAGCCTGACCAGAAGCTAACTCTGCTTGAGGTATACCAAATGCTTGTTGACCAAGAATAGTCTCACCTGTGCTGGCTAAGGTATCGCCTAGCCCTATCATCCTTGCAGCACCTTCAGGATCTGTTTCCATTAACTGATTATAAACATTCAACCCAAGACCTTGTGCCTGCTGTTCTACACCGCCTAGAGAAAAACCTGCTTGACCGGTAACAGGATCGTAGTTAAAGCTTGAGCCAGTGCTTGTAGTAAGACCAAAAGGTTGAAACTGTGTTTGTGCTAACTGCTGGGCAGCAATAGCTTGAGCGCCCTGTTGAGCAGATTCACCAATTGTTCCAAGACGGTTATACGCATTCAGGATAGCACCAGCACCAGCAATAGGTGCGCCATACGTATCTAATAAACCGGCAGCGCCTGAAACAAATTGTTGTGCCTGTGGGTTTGTAATTAGTGGCATTAGCAAATACCTCTTTTCTTATTATAATTCTTCATAACGTCTTACCTACTAGTGCTAGTACATTCATTTCTTGTATAGACAACCCGTAACCGTTAATGTCTGTTTCAATCCCAACAGTAACTACGGTTCCGTAACCAGTAGTGTTTAACGCTTTTCTGTTTACAAGCTCGCCTTCAGAGTACTGTGCTACGTTGTATTCTGACTCTCCGTAAAAACCGGGAATAAGATCACTTACTGTAAACACTCTAGAGTTGGTTGCTGTTTTAAAGTCATACGCCCACTTGAGAATAATGTTGGCGTTGTTGCCACCAATAATAGTAGGCCGTACCTTCTTCAGCATTTTGATTTTAGAAGGGTCACCAAACGTAAGACCGGGACTTGTGTAACGAAAACGATAAGTTTCGTTGTTGTCAAAGTAACCAAAGTACTTACCAATACCAGCAGTAGTCCCTATGTACAGGTCACCGTTCCTGTCTCTGTGGTAGCACTTAAAGTTAACACTAGGCCATCTTGTTACCCTGTAAGAGTTGTTTTCTAAAACCCCTCTAAGATCAAAACAAAAAGATAGATTCACATCTGGGAAAGACAAAAGATAAAAGTAATTCTCTGGGCTGTACACAGATGTAATAGGTTCAGTTGTTGTAGCAATGTAAGCAATAATCTCTTGCTTGACGTTCCTACTTAGGTCAGACATAGGCAGAGACTTTTCTTGAATAGAACGTCCCAAGCTACGCAAACCATCGTCGCTTAAGAACAACAAGTCTGTACCAATGTTTTGCACAGTCTTTCTACCAACACAGCCTACGTTTGGTATTGTGTCTTGTAGCGCCATAGTAGCGGGGCTTTCTGCACCACTGTACGTAATAATGCTATGCTCACCAAAGATAACTAGCAGGCCGTTGTGTGCCGCTATAGCTACAACCTTGTCAAACCCGCTAGGCCATGCTTTAGATACGTCAATAGAACCACTAGAACCACCAGTAAAGTCATGTCCTATCAACAGGTCAGACCAGTAGATTGTGTTGTCATTTGTAGCGTTGCCTACACACCATACACGACCGTATGCAGCTATGGCTTCGTGAGCATATTGTGCTGCCGATACAGACGCACCAGCAACACTAGACATCTTGGTTACTGCGCCTAGACTGTTGCTGTACACAAGAGGTTCGTAGCCACGTTGGAAAAAGTAAGCGTAATTGTTAAAGTTAATTATCTTCCAATCGTTAGCTGTAATCGTGTACGATCCCGGTGTAGCATCAACCAGTGTAGTCGTACCTGTCATAATCTTGTTATTACCAGTACTAAAGATTACCTCGTTACCAGCGTTATCGTAAAACTCGTGAATAGTGCTAATGTAATCTGTACCAAGAACAGTTTTGTCTTCTGTAATTACTTGGTTTCCTTTTCTTGATGCGAGCCTGCCTCGTCTATCAATAACAGCGTTATCTGCAATCTCCGCAAAAGAAGGATCTTGTGCAAGCGGAGAGTCTTCTGTGTTGATCCCTTTGAACGCAGGAGCAACTAGATTAATACTTTGTAGAGGCTGGGCCATCTAGTATCTCCCTATGGTGTAAACCAAATAGTTTCTTCAGGATGTTTTTGTGCATCAAGAGCAATAGCATCAGACAGATACTTGTCAGCAATAGCAAAGTATTCTGGTGTTGATGTACCACCTGTCTCACCACGCTCACGAGCTAACATAGCAATAGCCATATGGATTACAGGCTGACTAGGAATAGCCAGTGTATCACTGTCGTTACTTAGCTCTACGTTTCTAATAACGCTTTTAATCTTCAAAGAGTAAACACCATCAGGCTTGGGATACACATCAATCTGTGCGTCACCAGAACCGTCAACACCACTAAAGGTGTAATATTGAGGTGAACCAGAAGCAGGAGTGTTAACAAAAAACTTATCGTCAAACCATTCTTGTGGTCTGTACTCCATAACAATATTAGATGTGTCGTTGATAATGTTTAAGATTTTACCTTGGTCTTGGTAGCCAGTTAACGAGTAAGTGTAATCATCAGCAACTGTAGAGATTGTTAGAGTAGACCTAAGATTAGACCAATCCCATGCGTTTTCTACAATCTGTTTAGCATCGTTAATGTAGTCACCAACCATAGAACTGTACGTGTCACTGTTAACAGTGGTTACTTCATCTTCTCGTAACCGCCTAAGTACGTTGTTTACTAGATTTAAATATGTCATATATATTTTCCAAACATACCTTGATTAATAATACGATCAAGAGAAGCCGAGTAATCAATGTTAGGATTCTGAACTATTTCTTGTATTGTTGGTGTCTGGTACGAAAGACCTTTAAATTCGTAAGGAGTAAACGGTCTGCTTGATACACCATCTCTTCCGTCTTTTCCGGTTGGTACTTCAATTCCGGGCGGTCCTCCAGTTTCAGGGCCACCTGTACCGGGATCGCCTGTACCGGGGTCACCTGTACCGGGATCTCCCGTGCCTGCTATTGTAGTTATAGCACCACCAAGAGCGCCTGTAACCGCTGTTGAATAAGTTTTAGTACCAGCGTTACCACTACCAGTAGTTACACCACCACCACCACCAGTACCAGTAGTTACACCACCACCACCAGTACCAGTAGTTACACCATCACCACCAGTACCAGTAGTTACACCATCACCACCAGTAGTAGTTACATCACCAATAGTAGTTACATCACCAGTAGTTACACCATCACCACTCGTCAGCATACCACCAGCGCCTGTAGAAATGCTTGTTGTGCTTTGATCTACAGATGCCGTTACATTAATAGCACCTAAAGCAGCAGCGGCTTGTTCCGCAGATATTGTGCCAGCAGCAACAGCCGCGTTAATTGCGTTAGCTAACTGTGAAGCAGAAGCACCTTGTTGGCCTGCTGAAGCAATTGTTTCATTAATTTGATTAGTGTTTGTGGCAGTAGCTATAGCATTAGCAGTTTTATCAGCAACTTCTTGTCCACCGGATTGTGTTGTTTTTGTAACGTCTGTAACATCTGTAACTTTTGTAGGGTCTACTGGTTTTGGTGGAGTATCAGGAGTTCTAATGGCTGTAATTTTAGTAGTGCCTTGTGCTTTAACATACTCAGTGTTAGTTACAGGATCGTACCATACCTCACTAATTTCACCGTTAGGACCAAAAATAAGACCAGAAAACTGACCTTGTTCAAAATTATCTTGTAGCCCAGCAGGAGGATATTTATAAGTAATTGGATTACCAGATTGATTAAAGTACTCAACAGACTCTAAAGGCTCATCGATAGCCTTAGCTGCTATCATAGTTAGTTCGTCAACAGTTTGAGGATCATCTACTACATTACCTTGAGCATCAACCCACTGACCTCCTACTTTTTTATAAGCTAACTCACCAGTTTCATAACTAATGTAGCCGTCTGTTCCACCCTCAGAAGTCCAAACTAAATTACCTTTACCACCACCAAATACTTCATCATAATATTTTTGGGTAACTGTTACTTGGTTTCCAGCAGCGTCATAACCAACATATCCATCAGGGCCAAATCTAACCAGATTCGGGTCTACCGGGACTCCGTTTTCATCAACATAAACAGGATCATCCATTTGATAGTTATAAATGTTTTTAGCTGCAACATCAGTAGTAACTTCTTGTAAGTCTACCCCTGATAACTGACCATCATTGTTCGTGTCTAATGTAGACATATTGCCTAAGTTATCACCAGCGTAGTTAAATACATCGCCTGCTGGATTGACCATTAACCCGTCACCTACAGTAGTGTAGTTAGGATTTAAAAAAGGATCTTTAATATCTGCGTCTATTGCAGCTTGTACAAACTCATCTTGTTCTTGCAAGTCGGCCATAAACTCATCAACAGGCTGCCCAGACGCTGTTGCAAGTTGTTGAACGGCTTCAGCCCCGCCTGATATAACTGCTGCTATTGCTGCTTCAGTCATGTCAACTTCGCCAGTAGTAACAAGTTGAGTTAACATACTCATACCGCCAGCACGAATTGCAGCTTCTGCTAAAGAATTTCCTTGGCTTAAAAAATCTACTGCCGCATCAGTTGTAGATTGAATCTGAGATACAATATCTCCTACGGCACTGCTGCTTTTAATAACATCACCAAGTTGGGCACCGCCATATGATATTGCGGCTGATACAAGAGCCTTACCAATATCTAACTTGCCAGTAGCAGCCAGTTGAGATGCAGAGCTAATAATCGCAGCAGATGCTGCATTAGCCGCCGCTGCAGAAGAAAATATACCGGCACCGCCTGCACTAGCAGGACCCAATGCAGTAGCTAAGGGACCAGAAAAAACTGCTGCAGCAGCCATTAAAACAATACCGGCTCCAAACTTACTACCAATTTCAACAAATTCAATTGCTCCTGTATCTAAATCAAATCTAACTTCGCCGCCTTCAATACTTTTATCAGACCCTGTAATACTGCCTTGTGAATTTAAACCTACAGACTCATATAGTTTATTAAGTCGGGCATTTAACGCTTCATACTGCTCATTAGTTTCAACCATCTGTTGATACTCTGGGTTAGATTCTACTTGTGCCCTAGCTTCTTCAGCAGTCATACCGGGGTTTTGATTCATTAACACAGCAATACGTCGATCTAAAACAGCATTAGGAATGCTTCGTTCTTGCATTACACGAGCTGCATTCCCCTCAAAAGCGTTCATTTGAGCTTTAATGTCATTTACTTCTTCAACAAAAGCAAACCATTGTTCTTTGCTAACTCCTAGATATTGACTAGCATCTGTAAACGTAGCTTCAGCATCAATCATACCGCCATATTGATCTGTATTATCAGCAGGAAAAGTTTGTTCTATTTCACTAATAGAAGTAGTATCTTCTAAACCAGTAGCTTCGTTGGTAGTATCAGCAAAAATATCTAATTCGTCTGTTGCCATATTTACTTACCCTTCATCTGCATCAGCTTGTCAGCACCACGTATGCCAAAGCTGGCCGTGACTGCTACGTAAAGCAAGTACTGGTAGTAATCAGGTAGCTTGTCTAGCTCAACAAAAGCTAGCCCCACCCTCTGCATAATACTCAAGTCATCCATAGCAACTCCGTAACACACAGCCAACAGAGGCAACGACAGGACTACAGTAAACCACTCGTCTTTCCACGAGGTTGCACTAGCCGCTGCCATCTCTTGTTCCCACGTAGCTGTGTTCTTAATGACTTCCATCTTAGCTACGTGTTTGGCTTGTGACTGCTCGTGCCTGTTGTTAATCCAAGTCTTAGCGAGTCCAGCGATAGGTCCGATCAGTGCAGTCCACATACCTTAGTCTTTGTCCTTGTTCCTGAATCCCTGTACTGTATCTGTTTCCCATATTCTTATGGCTACCCATATAATAGTAAACATAGCAGATATAGGCGGCAGGATTGCACTGATAGTGCCTAACATAGTACCTACGCTCATTACATCAACAACTTGCTTTGCGGACTCATCCATTACTAACCCCTTGTATAACACTTATGGTTGTCCAGATAATCCCAGCGGTGACCATTAGGCCCATAATAATTGCTGATACATCTAGCATACGTCTTTGCTTTCTTCGTTGCTTGTAGATCATTTGTTCACGTTTGGCTCTTATGTCACGACGCATCTGGATCATTTCGTTGTACGTGTCTTGACCGTAAGAGTACATGATTAACTCTCTGATCTGCTTCTCTTGTTCCTCTATCTTCTTCTTGGCTATGACAGCGTTTAACGCCTGTGCCTCTACAGATTCACCGTCAAACAACTTCTTGAACAACGGTGGGTTCTCTGCTTCCTTCTCTGCTTCACGTAAGTCAGAAACTAATCCGTACCACTGACCTAGCTTTTGAGCTACGTGTTCAATCTCTGCGCCTTTAGATACAAGAACCTGTACGCCCTTGAACGCTGTAGACGCCATTGCTACTAACGATACAGGGTCCATTCATTGTTTACTCTGATAATGGGTTTACCCATCCGGGTACAGCCGTCCACGTTGCCCCATCAAATGTATATTTGCCACCAAACCAATCATTAGGGGCGTTTGTGACATTTTCATATAAGACAGCATTTTGAGAATTAAGATCGCCAATAATAAAGTCGAGATTGCTAGGATCTCCGACGTTAATTTGATTGGTCTGCATATTGACCTCTTTTTCGTCATCAAAAAGATAAGCAGAGGTGTTACTGTCAGTTTTAACAATAGTTTTCATAGACTACCCCTTAACAATAAGCTCTGTCGCTGAAACAGCGGTTCCCGCAAATACTGACGGGGCGCTTGCGCTTGTACCAAGTGAGCCATCATTTTGAACATAATATGCTTGCCCAGCAGTCAATCCGCTTTGAGCGTCATCAACAGACCCTACGATCTGAATGGTAGCTGTCGCCGTGTCAGCATAGGCCGCATTAGAAATTCCGATGTAATTTTCTGAGGTGAGTGTTGTAAACCCTGTTGTAAAAGCAAACGCTTCGCCTGTATCTGTGTCATCGTCAACGTAAGCAATAATTGTTTTATTACTGTCTGGATCAAAAACAGAACCCGAAAAAAGAAATGCTATATATCCCCCGATGGACAAGGGAGAATCAAGCGTAACGTTGGTTCCGTCTACGGTTCCAGATACTATATAGCGACCATTAGGGCTTTGCAGGGTATAAGCCAAAACCACTTTATTTCTGAGCGAATCAAAAACTCCCGTTGCATAGCCGTCGGCACCAACCGAATCAAATCCCGTATCGACAGCGGAGCCAAAAGTTATGCTAGTGCCGCTAACAGTCCCGACTTTGACCTCTGCCCTGTTTTGCGAATTATTATCATAAAAAATAACCATTTTATTATTAGACGAATCAAAAATAGGAACTACCCACCTCGCATAATCTCCGCTTAGTAATGCTGTTGCTGTTCCAAAACTAATAGATGTTCCTGATACAGTAGCTACCTTAGCCTGTGTAGAGGTGCCGTCTCTATAAGTCACTACCGCCGCTCCAGCATTAGAATCAAAACCTATCGACAGTGAATTACTAGTGATAACACCAGCCGCCACTTTAGTACCAAAACTAATGCTTGTTCCGCTTACGGTTCCGACTACTGCGTAAACAAAACTGCCATCCCATGTTCCGTAATTTATCACCTTGTTGTTTGTGCTATCAAAAACACTACGGACGTTATATGTAGGGCCACTATTAAACACAACAGCAGTACCAAAAGAAATAGAGGTTCCGCTCACGGTTCCAACAATAGACTCGCCGTACCCTGTTGAACTGTTAATATAAGAAATAACTACTTTATTGTTACTGCTGTCAAAAACTGCGCTGGTTGTACTGCCTATGCCAACACTTGTAAATGCCACTGCGGTTCCAAATGTAATTGTTGACCCAGAAACAGACCCAACAATAGCTGTTCCATAATTTGAGTTGCCAGCATCCTTATAAATTACGACCACCTTGTTTTCATTGGTATCATAGGTAACCGATGTGCTAGTTGGTCTACTGCCGTTATTTACATAAGTCGCGTCTGATCCCGCGCTTTGCGTAACCCCGGTGATTGCACTCACAGTACCGTCACTGTTTACGATAACCACGTCCCCGTTTGCCAAGGTTCCTGATGCCGTAGCGGTGTGTATCGGGCTTGGGTTGATATTGTCAATCTGCGTTTGTATATTAGACGTAACGCCATCAACGTAGTTAAGCTCTGTCGCAGTAGCAGTAACGTCACTAAGCTGACTAGCGGTAATAGACAAAGCCGCCTGATGTTGAGTAACACTAGACTCTGTAATGTTTGCGTCAGGTACGTCAGCCCACGTTACAACAGCAGTGAGATCGTTTACTTCTGCAATGCCCGGAATAGCACTAGCAACGTAGTCAATTACTGCCGCATTAGTCGGTATTTGATTATCTACATCTGAAAAAGTTTCAGAAGATAAAGTAACTGCTCCAGCGTCAAGCTGAGAAAATGTAACACTAAGACCAGAAAGATTAACAGTTCCTGTAGCAGTAATCCCATCAAACGTAGCAGTACCAGTAAACGTAGGACTAGCACTATTAGATTTAGTCGCTACTGCCGTAGCAATAGAATCAAATTCTGTATCAAACTCTGCACCACGAATAACCTTATTAGTGTCACCCGTAGGCAGAGAATCTTTAACAGTAAAATTAGTAAACTTTACGTAATTAGTCATAAGGTTATCCTATTTAACTTTTAGTTAAACACCCTGTTATCAAGACGTTTAAATAAAAGGGGGCCAGTTACGACCCCCGTAGAGTTTACTCGTCGCAAACAGACAGGATGAATCCTGCTTCGGGACGGTAAGTCTCAACACCGTACAGCGTGTCAGACGTAAACAGCGTAGACAGGTATTCCTGCTTGTACTGTGTCTGAGAGCGTACAGCCAGTTGCTCTGCCATTACCAAAGCATCCTTGTGAAAGAACAAGCAACCACGAGTATCAGCAGTAGACGCAGAGTTCTGAGCAGCAGCTTCGATAACCGGAGCGTTGCTAGACACGTAAATGTCTACACCGTACAGGTTACCAATCAGACCTGACTCAACGCCACGGCCACCAACGAAGTCGGAAGACACGTAACGATCAATGCCCATCAGAGACTTACGTACAGCAGGAGGAACAACGAGAACTCGTCCGTCCATAGGTACGTCAGCATCGTCCATCAGCTTGATAGCCTCACGGAAGCCAAGGTCAGTAAAGTTGTCACCAGTAGTAACAGTATCAGCAGCGTAGGCAGCAAGGCCAGAAGTGCTGTTGAAGTAGTAGCTGTTGCTGTTTACCCAGTTAGCGCCAGTGTTGGCAGGAGTAGCAGTACGAGTACCGTTACCAAAGCCAGTAGCGGCGTTAATCAGGTCAGTATCAACTTGCAGAGCCAGTTGGTAACCAGCGTCTTCAGTGTAGAACTGTCGCAGAGAGGACAGAGCCTGTACTTCTACGATGTCCTCAATCAAACGCGAGTACTCAAAGTGACGATCAACAGTGACAGTCAACTCTGACTCAAGGTTAGCCTGAATGGTTACCGCAACAGCTTCTGCCTTAGCGTTAGCTGATCCACGGATGGGCTTAGGAATGTGAATAACGTCACCCTTCTTGCCGGTCATAGACAGACGCTTGACAAGGGGAGCCATTTTCAGGTTCTTTTGATATGCTGCAATAATTTCATCCGACCAGATTTCGGGGATAAAAGTACCCGCAGCGGTTTTGTCTACTACAGCATTAGCTGTAAAATATGCACCAGAGGTTTCACCAGCCATTTTAATTCTCCTTAAAGGTTAGGCTATTTGACCCTCTTCTCTGCATACGCTGCCATTATTTCAGGCTGTAGCGCCATGTAGCGATCAGGGTCTGTTTGCATAAGTTTTATTAAGTCAGCACGACGATAAATTTTCTTACGCGATCCTTCTGATGTTCCACGAGCGTTGCCTGTGCTTGCAGACTTTAGTGTACTCTGACGGGCTGCTTTCTCTGCGTTTGCAGTTTGTTGTACGGCTTGTGTTCTTTCTTTCCAGAGAGAAAACAATTCGTGTGCAGCGTCGTAGTCGTACCCTTGGTCTGCTTGAACAAACAAATTAGTTCTAACTTTTGACCCTTTGATCCACTCAGCAAACTTAGGATCTTGTAGTATACTCTCCATATCAGGGTGATTGGATTTTAACTGTGAAAGAGTGGCCTGTTGTCTAGCCTGTTGTGTGTAAGCTTCTGCTTCTTTAATCTTAGGGTGGTTAGCTATTGCTCTGTTAACAGCCGATTGTGGATCTACAAAGAAATCTACTTCCCC
>Ga0196895_1000080_pt1 | contig 10719 bp, 14 predicted proteins | sample VirMetDEL_Aug_30_FD_166408 | JGI IMG/M metagenome (GOLD analysis project Ga0196895, IMG submission 166408) | Aqueous microbial communities from the Delaware River and Bay under freshwater to marine salinity gradient to study organic matter... | ecosystem: Environmental > Aquatic > Marine >...
TTTTAAAACAAACCAAAAACAAGGGTAACAACTCCCTCTACACTTAAAACAAGTTTGCAAATATATTAAAATATATGAGTTAAGTGAGCTATCTGACCATATTCATTGTGTATAAAGCCTTCTACAGCTTTAATACTACCAGTATATCCCTTTTGATAGTGCCAAGCATCAGAGCCACTTGGAGAGCGTAAAAACTCTACTGTCACTCCTACGTTATCAAAAGAACTCATAAACTTGTAGCGTTGCTTATGGTGTAAGTGATGTAAATACCAATATCTATATTTAGTATCTGCCCACATCTTTGGCTCTTCTTGTGCCATTAACAAGGGTAAACTGGGCAATTTAGCACCGTCTCCGTGAGTCAATCCTATTAGACTATTCTTATACTTATAGTACTTTCTGTGTATTGGGTCGGCATCTACGCTTACAGCTTCTGTATTACGATACCAAGCTTTTAAAGCGTGTGCTAAATGGAAGCCACTCATATAGTCGTGATTACTCATAGAGTGTACACAATCGACTGGAGCTAACTGCATTAGCATCTCTACTACCTCAACGTAAAGCTCTAGAGCCTCTGTAAAGTGTTTATACCATTTACCGTCTTTATCTTGTGGAGTTCCTTTTGTAGTGTTTCCTTGTACGTTGTCTGTGTGTAATATATCATTACCTATACAAAACAATATCCGTTCTATTGGATAGCCTTCAGCGTTTCTTAGAATACCCTTAACTCCTTCTCTTACTCTGTTCTTAGCTATTTCTATATTGTATTCGTCTCCAGTTTCTGTAGCATCGGCATATTTGCCAATATGTACGTCTGCTGGATTTATTATAAGTAGGTGGCCATCTTGTCTAGTAGGATAATCAATGGAGGGATATTTAGGAGAGTATTGTGAGATAAGCTCCTCAATAGATTGTAAAAATTCATCTTTAGTAAATTCATTAGGTTTAGCAAATATTGAGAACTTCTTACTCTTGTACCAATAATGAGAAACAGAGCCGACATCTATACCAGCCTCGTTGCATTCGTCAGCTAATAGAGATTGTCTCTCTTTGTCTTTTCTATATTCGTCTATAAGTTCCCATTCATCTGTCTTTAGTCTATACCTTTTTTCTTTTGTCATTTTTTGTTGATTTTCTCCAATCCTCTAGAACCAAAATAAGCACCTATACAAGTGATAAGAACTATCTGTAGTAAGTCTACCCATTGCTCATCTACATTAAATGTAATAATTCCAGCATCTATAAATATAAGCAAAGTAGTAGAAACTACAAGCCAAGCTAAGACTAATGGTCTGATACTCTTAGATAGCCAATTATCGCTATTCATATCAGATTGCCAACGCTTAGTTACTTCTTGTTCTATTAGAGACTCTTGCTCTTGGATAATCTTTTGCAGTTCGTTCTTTAACTGCATTTTTTCCTCTTGAGATGTTATTACCTCATCAACAATTTTATCAGCTTTACCTAATAAATTGCCTAGTATGTTTCCTAGTATAGCCATATAGCATCGTTTTTATCTTTGTCAGTATCGCAATGTATGAAAGAGTCAGCTATGCCAATACGAGTAAATCCAGCCATTATAAGGCCATTTACTATCTTTTGTCTAGTTCCACTATCTTTGCAAACTATATCAGCAGCACAGCCTTTTAAATGGCTTGAGTTAGGCACTCCTCCAACTCTTTTATTTGTTTCTTCACTTCTAAACCCAGAGGATATAACGTAATTACATCCACTTAATTCTCTAGCTTTATCTAATTTCTTGAGAAAATCTCTTTTCATATTCTTGCCAGTTCCTGGAGCATCGTCAAACTCACTTAGCTTAAAGTGTTTGAGAGCCATTTCTTGTTCTACTTTATTTAGACTTTTTCTCCACGTTTTTAGATTCATTGTTTTTTCTTCGTTTACGGTTATAAATAATCTTGTCAGTTGTATATATAATAGACAATAATAATACAGCTATCTTTAATATTACCTCAACATCAGCTAAAGTAGCGAAAGTAAATGTAGTGGTATTAAGTAATAATACGTCTGATGTTTCTTTTAATAGATTTTTCATTGTTTTATTTGTTAAGCATCGTAATAGCTAAAGATTAATGTTATTTGTCCGTAGTGCTTAGTACTACTAACTTGGCTACTGCCACTTTTTTTGAATGATAAAATTATAGCTGAATCTTCTGTTAATCTATCAGCAACAAAGTTTTCTACATAATGCACATAGTTAGAGTCATTTTGAGCTATAAACTCTTGTGAGTCTATTATATTAATAGTTGGTGCTGTATTAGAGTTTTTGTTTATGCTTTTTTTCCATACTGATAACGTCCAATCTTCATTAGTTCCTCCATCGCTAGAAGTAGTGTAAATTATACGTTCTAGTACTGGCTTAAAACTTGGTACATTCATTACACTAAAAGAACTTGCAAAGTCGTTAGCATAAGCTGTAGAGTCTGTCAATGTAACTCCACTATTTATAGTAAATTGAGATGGAGCTGAAGGGTCTAAAAGTAAATCGTTATTATGAGCGTTACCAGTTTCAAAGATTTGAAAACTTTTAGTATAGAATCTTTTGTTAGCAAAAGAAACTAAATCGAAATTATTAAAGTATATGTTAGTCTTTGCTGGTATATCAAATGTAGGCACAAAGCTCTCAGTAACTATAGTAGTATCAGCAGTATCTAAGTCATCTTCTAAGGTAACTGCTAGTGTATTGTTAGTGAATCTAGGCTTAACTAAAACTCTAGCTCCTTTTGGAATAAATGGACCAGCGTAAGGATATATCGTAATTCTTGTATTAGTTGAGCCACTAGAAATAGCAACGCTAGATTGAGCAAAAACAAGTTGCCCTCTTTCAGCATAAATCTCTTGGAGCATTCCACTATATTGGTCAATGTTTGCCATTATTTAACTTTTGGTGGTTTATTATTTATTATATTTTTATTTGTCAATACGTTTGCATTTTCAGCAGCGTGATTTGTAAAGTTGCCAACTAAATGACTACCATCTTTATCTAAATCATTGAAGTCAATCTCTACCCATTCGCCCATAAAATAACCAGGAGTAGCTGTATATTCTCCACCTAGACAAACAAAATATCTTTCAGAACCCTCTACAGTATCTTTTAATAAATATCCAAACTCCCAAGGGTCTAAGCTAAGAACATCAGTCTCTCTTACTAGCCTAGTGTCCATCTTCATTCTATAATTCTTCTGCATTGCAATTAATGTAGATGCTTTTAAACTTGGTAAATGAACAGCAGACATACCAGTAGTATCATTAATGTATGTCCAGCTAGGTGTGAATGCGTTTAAGTAATTGTTCTCTTGAAATGTATTAGAGTCTTTTATATAAATTAAATTGTCAGCTATTGAAGCATTAGGAAAGAATTGCTCTACAAAATTAATTGAGTCAATAACTTCTTCTCCACTTTCTACTATAGTTCCAGCATCTTCATTAATATATTCATAAGCTACAAAGCTAGGAGTCTCCCCATCTACATATATTTGACAAGATGCAACTGGTAAGTCTAATGGAGAATCATAATTAGTATAGTTAGGGTGTGCTGTAGATGTTATATCTCCCTCTATTTGACTTGTTATATTAACTAACACAGAAGGAGCAGCATTACCATCAGCATCATATTGATAGGCATATACATAATAGTACTGTGTATAGGCATAATACTGAATAAGTCCACTCACTGGACATACTGCCATATCATCACTCGTTGGCGCGCCATAACTAACCGTCTCGTAATTACTATAGTTTTGACCGTTAATTAATGTAAACTCGCCTTGTGTAGTTACTGGAGCTTCTGTAGTATCCCAAGTATAAACATTATTCACTGGGTCAAATTTCAAATAATAGTCTTGAGTATCGTTTTTGATTCTTATAATTAATAAAGTTCTAGCTGCAAAATCATTATACAAATCCCATTCAGAAGCATCAAAGGAATTAACTACATGTTCTGAGGATTGGTTAAATATAAAAGTCATATTTTGTCCAGTCTCTACAGCTAAGAATGTTTGTTTATATTCATTTGCTGCTGGTGTTGAATCTGTAGTTAATGTGTACTCTGTAAAAGTATGCCAAGCACTTTGTAATTGATTGCCTGGGAAGTTGATTTGATTAGCTATACCTTGACCACCATCTAAATAAGTAAAGTCTAAAGGTGTTGCCTCACTTACTCCAGCTATATTGTAAATCAATCTCTTAATAATTCTACTAAAATTGAATTTAGTTAATGACCTCTTGTTACTTTGTGAGCTTAAACTTTTTAAATAGTTTACAGTACCACTTGCAGCAGTACCGCCTTTAGAATAATATCCGTATGTAGTAGCAGAGTCATCTTGCCATACTTCAAACGTTGATAATTGTACTATATGAAATGCTCCCTCTTGTTGATGTATTCTAGCATTAAGATAAAAAAGTATTTTATTTAATACATCGTAGCAAGTCATATATTTTATAGCTCCTCCAGGTGTGCTTGGTCTTTGATAGAATGCGCTAGATTTACAGATAATAATATTAGAGCAATCATTATATCCTTGAGCTTCTGTTACATTCGTTTTGCTACTCCACCAATTACCAGCAAATAGATATAAAAAGTCAGTTGCTACATTATCAGTGAATACCTCAGTAATAGGATTTTGGTTTAATATCCCTAAAATAATTGATTGAAAGGTATAGTATCCTCCTTCAAAATCTCCGTTACTATCAGCTACTTTTATAGTTGCATCAGTTTCATTAGTTCGCTCATTATAGATATTAGATATTTCATTGATTTGCTTAGATTTTAAAAGCTCTAATCCATCAATCGCTCTTAGCTTTATTATTTGAGGATAGTCTATATCTTCCATAATAGACTCATTCATAATAATTACACCAGTCCAAAATCTACCAACTGGAGATACTGATTCAAAATCAACTTCAGTACCAGCATTATTCATATAGATTCTAGCTATATACTTACCCTCTTGTTGAGACATTATATCTAAGATTCTATTTCTGTCATCGTTATCTCTTAAAACAAACTCAAAGGTAATTTCTGATGAATGTATAGCAGTGTCTACTTTCTCTCCTCTTCCTTTATAAGATAATTTAAAACCATCTCCGCCTACATTGAACTCACTAATAGAGCCTACATAATTATCTTTCAATATATGTAACTCGTAATAGATGCCGTTGTCATCTTTAAACTTTGCTCTATTTGTAATTTCGTATGCCATTAATAACTATTTTTTCTTCGTGAGTATCTGTCATTTGATAAGAATATATCCTCGCCGCTTATCATTCCTTGTACTTGTACCGTCTGCCCTCCTATCATATCTTTTAACTTATTCAATGGAGCAATTACCTCTGGATTGGTATTAGCACCAGCATATTCTCCCATTAGACCAACTGTTGGACCACTTACAATACCACCATCGGCAAAGGCTGGTATAGCCTTATTAAATAATCCTCCGACTGCTGCCCCAGCTCCAGCAGCTATTCCAACATTTAAAGGAAATGGTACACTAATTAAAATTTTAGCTATTTGAGTAGCTATTGCCTCACTAAGTTTAGCCTTAATAACATCTCTAGCAGCATTTAAAGCAACTTTACCAATAGCCTTAAAACTAAGTTCAGCCCCTTCTTGCATTGAGCTAAAAGCATTAACAAAAGTACTTTCTAATTGTAAACCTATTTGCTCTAACTTTGTTAAAGAACCTCCTAGCACATCAACAGCTGTCGCAGTTTCCGTTATTTTAGATGGAGTTGTTACTCCAAATCCTTTTTCTTGTTCTAGTGGTCCAACCTTTTTACCAGTTATAGTTGTTCTACTTGGTGGAGCTTCTCCTCCTTGTTGTGTGTTATTTAGATTTTGTAGAGATGTATTTAATTTATCTACTGCATCTTTATTAGCATCTATCTCCTTAGTTGAGTCTTTTAACTTACCTTCTTGCTCGTCTAATGATTCTCCCACCTTATCTATTACAGCAAAATATGCTTGATATTTAGGAGAGATTGCACTCAATGCTCCTAGCACTACTTTAGCTATAAACTTTCCAACCTTACCCATCTGTAAAGCCGTTTTAATAAACTTCTCTGTGTCTAGTATAGCAAAGCCCATTATACCAACTAAAGCCGTTACAGCCGTTCCTAGCAATACAAAAGGATTAGTCATAGCAACAGCAGTAAGTATTCTCATATTCTTAATAATGCTACTAATTGCTATGCTAAACTTACCTAATACTAAAAGTAGTGGACCAATAATAGCAGCATACTTAGCAAACTGCACTATATTTTCTTTTTGTTCTGTTGTTAGATTGCTTATAGCAGTAGCAAAATTTTGTAGCTTGACAACCATTCTAGTAGCTAATGGCAATAATATCTTACCAAATTGCTCTCCTAGTTGTTTCATTGATTCTTGCAATACTCTAAATTGATTAGCAAAACCATCACTAGTCCTAGCAAAATCTCCTTGAGCATTAGCAGTAGACTCCATAATAAAAGAATATCTCAAAGCTACTTTTTGTGCTTGAGTCATACTCTTTATATTTCCATCCATTCCTTTACTTAAAGCAAACGATTTTAAGTTTGCTTCAGTCATTACTATACCAAGTTTTTTAAGGCTTTCTGTTTCTCCAGTAAATATACCAGCTAAAGCAGTTTGTGCTTGTTCTATTCCTATATTCTTAAACGATGCTAAATCTCCAGCTAGACCGACTAAAGAGCTAGACATTCCAGCAGCCTCATCTTGCGAAAGTCCCATAGCCGTAGCCATATCTCCAAATAGAGATGCCATCTCTAAAGCACTACCCTCAGCAATACCAAAAGACTTTAATGTAGTTTTAGCAAAAGCTTGAACGTCTGCTGAAGATTCTCCAAACGCTACATTAACTTTATTGAGTGATTCTTCAAAGTCTGACGCTAACTTAACTGCTGCTGCACCTAAACCTAATATAGGTACAGTAACATTTTTAGTTAATGATTCTCCAGTCTTAGCAAAAGACTTACCCCACTTTTTCATAAAAGCAGAAGTCTTTCTCATTCGACTCATAAATTGCTTATCGTTAAGCGTTAACTTAATACTTAATGTTTTCTCAGCCATTGTCTTTATTTAGCAATTCGTATTTCTTTTTAATATATTCTGCTCTTTTCTTTTGTTTCTTAATGTCGGTCTTAACTTTCTTTTTCTCCCAATCAAACTTCATCAGCTTTTGTGGTGTTAGGTTTTGTCCTTTCTTTGTATGTGGCTGTAAATTAACACAAGCCAACCATCGCACTCTCTCCCACTCCCATTGCTGTTCTTTCTCTACTCTATCGTTAAAGCCTTTCTGCATACAGATAAACTCATGAAAGGTTAGACTCCAAAAGTCTTTAGGTAGTAATCCGAAGCCATAACCTATAGCTTCTAAACTATCCCAAGTTACTTCTTCTTCTTTGCCACTTTCTTCGTGGCTTTGTCGTTTCCCTCCGTTTCAAATTTAGCAGAGAATTGCTCTGAGAATACTTCTAACACTTTATTTAGTGCGTCAAAATCTTCGTCTAGCAAGTCAGCGACATCATCAACATTTAAAGAACATTCTTGACCACTCACTCTAGAGCCATCTTTTATTCCGTTTAGGATTAGATAACAAGCATCGTCTAAGCTCATACCATCTCCTAGCTTATCTAAGTCAGCTAAACTTCTTCCAGTATCTTTACAGAATAATCTCAATGAGTTCATTCCAAATCTTACTGGGTAATCTTTACCGTTTATTATTACAATTTCGTACATATCTTTGTTAGTTTAAGTTATTGCTAGTTGGGAGACGTGCCGTAGCACAATCCCCAACCAACAAAGAAATTATTATACAGCAGTCTTAGTTAACTCACCACTGCCTTCTATTGAAACCGAGTAAACTGGAGCATCTTCTGTACCGCCAGAAATCTCAAGAGAAGTAATAAAACCATCTCCAGTAATTGTATAACCAGCTGGAGTAGATAGAGCAAAAGTAAAGTCTACTGCTGTTCTATCAAACATCTGGTCAAATAATTCAGCTACATCAGTATCTCCAGCAGTTGCTGAGAAGTCCATAAGACCATCAGCCGAAAGGCTAAAAGACTTTTGTCCACCTAACAAATCTCTCCAACCAGCAGAGTCTTTTGTTGAGATGTCTATTGTATCTACATTCATTGAAAGTGAAACATTCTGAGAATGCATCAATTTCGCTTCAGCTCCTCCACTACTAGGAGAAACTTTTAGGATTAAATCCGTTCCGTTAAAAATTGCCATTTTCTTTTAATTTTAAAATTTATAATTAGCTAATATCTAAATCTTCAGAAGTTTCCTTCTTCTTAGATTTTTTCTTTGTTGTATCTATTGCATCGTTATGCTGTAAGAAGTTAAAGACTGCTCTTACTACTTTGTAAGATTCGCCTTCTACATATTCTACTCCTCTACACTCAATGTTCTTTTTTATCTTTACTTTATAGGTTTCCATATCTATCTATTTATGTTAAATCTGTAATCTTGTGCTATACCATATAAACCAATAGAACCAGCACTATCATCGTATAGCTCGTTCTGGTCTTGGTAAAATATCTTATCTACTACTACGCCACTATATGTGCCACTAACATAATCTAAAGCTGTACGAATATGACCAGCTAAAGTTACTAAGTCAGCATAGTTGTTATGGTAAAAGCTTATCTGTACTCTTACATAGTCGTACTCACTTACTCCGTTCTTAGTGTTGTTAGGCTCATCTCCAAACATCTGATAAGTAATGTATGGTAACTTAACGTCAGTAGGGAAATTGTAACGACTTGGAAAGATTCTCAAGTTGCCACTTGTAGTAACTAAAGGAGCTACGTTTGAGTCGTTGCTAAGTATGTTGTATATTACTTTTCCTATCTCCATTACTTCATTGTTTTAGCAAATCGTTTTTCTATAATCGTTTTGAGTTTAGTAATTACACTATCCATTACTTGTTGCCCTTTTGCTCTTGCTGTCTTGTCAAGCATTCTTAATGGTGGAGCGTTATAATATCCATACTCGTGAAAGTAAAAGTAAAATCCAGTTTTATCTTTAGATGAAAAACTACCCTTTACTCTTGGTCCTACATAAACGCTAGGCTTTCTCCCTCCTTTAGTCTTTCCGTTTATTATACCTATAGACTTAACAAGCTGTCCAGTTTTATCAGATTCAGCACCTGGTCTTAACGGCTTAATATCATTCTTTATATTCGTTCTAAGCTCACTTCTCAAAGGAGTAGCAGACTTTCTCAAAGCACTTCTAAGAGTAGCTCTTAGCTTAGTGTCTGAGCTAGGAAATAACTTATCCAAATCTTTTATAATTTGTTTAAGTTCTTTTTCGTCTATTTTAGCTGATACTATCATTGCTCTGGAAATGGGTTAATACCGTTATCTATTAATATGTTTATCCAATCTATTTCCTTAGTGTATAAGTCTACATTGTCCCACTTAGTCTCTAAGCATTGATAAGTCTCTAGCACTCCATACGATACTATCGCATCGCTATCGTTCCATACGATGTAGTAACTCTTTACCTCTGGGTAACATATTTCTGTTAATCTTAAACTCATCAGCCAGTCAAATTATTTAGTTCTGCATCACTTAAAGCCTCATTAAATACTGCTAGTGCTTTGCATTTACCGTAGAAGGGTAAAGTTCCATTACCTACATTAAAACTTAAATCATTTAAAGTGTTAGATGCAAATATATTAGAGTCTGTATTTGTGCCTATTGAACTTCCGTTTAAATAAAAAGCATATTCTCCACTTTTATATCTAACTGCTAATTTATTAAATTGTAATGAGCTTGTTACAGTAGTGCTAAAAGATATATTAATACTTTGTGAAGCACTAAAAATTATTGCTCTTAGTTGATTATTATTAGCACTTAGCAATAAAGCTACTCTTTCATTAGATGTTCCATTAGTTAAAGTTATATATCTATTAGTTGTGTCGTTTGCTAGACTTTCTATCTCTGCATATAACACACCCTCTGTTGAGTTTATTAAGTCAGCACTACCAGCACCAGTTGCAGTCTCTGTAGCTCTTGTCTCTTGACTTCCAGTTAGTGTTGGTATGTATGATGTAGCGTAGGGTAGTTCTTCTACTTGTGCGCCCCAAGCGTAAAAATCGCCATTTCCTTGACTATCGCTATCAATATATACACCTACTTCTGATGTTGTTGCGTTTGTAGTGAATGGTACTTCTATTCTTACCCAATTATTAATATCTGTTTGTGAATAGTAAGATGTTTTAGAAACTATGTCTGATAAATTAGTAAAATCGAAAACTCTGTATTTCATTTCACTAGCAGTACCCCTTTTAGCATAAAAACTAAAAATGTAATCTGTACTACTCGAAACGCTTACATTAGTTCTTAGATTTCCATTAACTGATGGTAAAGTAATTGTATAAGCGTTTAAACTTCCATCAGGAGAAATTATACTATTAGGAGTCAAAGTGTAGGTATTTATCCAACTACTCTGACTAAAATCCTCACTATAAGTAATAAGATTAGTAGAAGTAGGCTCTAACAATATATGACCATTATCTCCATTACTATCATAGCTTATTCTTGGAATGTTGTTGGTGTCTATTATTTCTTTGACTGAAACGTTGTCTACATCAAAGTTAAAATTACCACCACCAAATTCTCTTGATATTTCTAAATCATCTCCATTTGTGTTAGGAGATACATAAGCAGTATATGTGCCATCTGATGTAA
>Ga0196895_1000120_pt1 | contig 8352 bp, 10 predicted proteins | sample VirMetDEL_Aug_30_FD_166408 | JGI IMG/M metagenome (GOLD analysis project Ga0196895, IMG submission 166408) | Aqueous microbial communities from the Delaware River and Bay under freshwater to marine salinity gradient to study organic matter... | ecosystem: Environmental > Aquatic > Marine >...
TGATATCATAAAATTATGATATGATATGATATCATAGGATTTTTGACCAATCAGATGGCGCCAAAATTTGGGTGGCTCAAAAAGTTCCCGCCCCCCATAACGCGGCGGACCGCCCTGGGTCAGACCCCTCACTTCCATATTTCCCTCCCGCACCAGACCCCCGTCACCCACCGCCCAACACGATGTCTTCTTCCAGCCAGTCATTCAAATACACTGACATGGTGCAGCGCAACCAGTCCGAGGACCTGCCCCGCTTTGAGACCGTCAAGGTCACCTTCGACCCGTCAGATGACCTGCATCGCATCAGCCTGTCAAGCCCGGACAAGACCAAGAAGAAGCCAAAGCAGAAAGGTACCCCACATCCCAAAAAGGTTAAGAAGTCCTTCAAACCACAGCGCGAGCCAGTGGTGGACAACTTGACCGTGCGCAGGCTTCGCCGTGGCAAGATGAGTGAAATGGAACCACTGGTCAAGGTCAGCTTTGACATCAAATTGGAGGACGTGCTCATTGACTCCGATACAGACTCTGACTCTGATTTGTATCACAGCGTGCTTGCCAAGAAGTCCAAGAAGAAGGTGTAATACTTTAAAAATAATTTACCTTGTATTGGTATATGAAGACTATCGTGTTGATCATTATGGGCGCTAGTCTGTTGAGTGCTATATGCCTGTGTATAGGGCTGTGCGCATACAGTTTACTGTACACATACTGGGTGTGTATAAACAAACCGGTACACCACAGCGAGAGTGAGTGGATACGAGACCTAGAGCTCGTCAATGATACTTTAAGTACGGACAGTGAAACAGATGCTGAGTCTTCGGACGTAGATAGTTAAAAAATTAAATATCTTGTTAATTAAATAATGGCAAAAAACTACTTGGATCTTTTACCAAATGAGCTTATGCGTGAGGTGCAGCGGTACCTGTTTGCAGATTGTCTGCATCAAATAGACACTGGGTGCGGTGTACCCGTGTACCCGATCGATCTGTACTATGCCTTCTGCGCAGAAAACAGCGACTACCTCAGATCACGGTACTTAAATAAACTGTATGCGGATTTAAACATGCAATCTGCACAGCGTCCATTGAGAGAGCGTGACTACTTTCGTCTTATTGTGGATCTAGAACGTCCGACCATATACACGTGTCAGTTTACGTACCAATGGAAATCGTACAGCGTGCGGACATGGGCGTCCATGTCCAATGGACTGCTGCGGTCTGGGTTGAAATGGAATAGCACATATGAGAAACCCCGACTGACTATCGCAGGCTGGCACCGGTTGACAGAAAAAAAGGATAAAGACAAACAGTATAAGAATAGTAAACCAGAAGACTTTGAAACATATCACGTTTACCACCTACCCCACGCATACTCCAACCTCGGATTGTACGAACTACTACCGGATTTTTAAACAGCATGAAATGTTGGCACTGTGACCGAGAACTGTGTTGGCAGTCGGATATTGACGTCATAGATTATGACATGGAACTGCAATGTGATATGCCGTATGTCGTTACGTATCTAATTTGTCACCATTGCAAATGCGAAGTCCAAATAAAATACCCTATGCCATATGAATACATGTGTACGAACGATGAGTACAGTTCAGACGAACAAGACACCAAAAATGACGACGATTAAAATATATATATTTATATATAATGTCAGATTTTGGGGCACCCCCTCAAGGCTTTAAAACAAAAGGACGCAAAAACAAACAAAAAAAACGAAACGGCGGAACGGCGGGCAAAACTATACTAGGCATCGGTGCGGCGTTAGGCACGGCGTATGCCGCAAATCAAGCATATCAGGGCTACCAACAAAGTCAGGAACCCAAATTTATAGTTAATGAGGCAGCAATGGATAATCCAGGAATAACCAGTGTATCTCGTCAACCAACAGTAAGTGCATATGGTCCACAGCCACAAAAACCAATACCACGTGGAGTTTGGGGAAGGGACCACAATATAAAACCCTTCTAATAGTGAAAAATAATATATATGTATTAGTATATAATGTCAAACTTCGGGGCTCCACCACAAGGCTTCAAACAAAAAGAGATGTCCGACTTTGGGACAGCACCTCAAGGCTTTAAAACAAAGGGACGCAAAAACAAACAAAAAAAACGCAACGGGGGGACGGCGGGCAAAACTATATTGGGCATTGGTGCGGCGTTGGGCACGGCGTATGCCGCAAATCAAGCTTACCAAGGGTACCAAGGGTACCAGCAAAATCAAGCTTTGGAAAACGCAACAATCCAACGACAGAATGCCGAACAGGCAGCTATGATGGCGGACATGAAGAGTGACTTTAGTCGATTCGACAGGTCGGCACTTGAACAAGGAAAGGCGCGAATCGCAGCCATGGAAGCAAGAAACCAAACCATGTTTGGAGGAGACGTTGATTACACCAATTACATTGGTGGTGTACTCGGCTAAAAAACAACTGAAAAATTATATTTAGTACACATATATGAAGCAAACAAAAGGACCTGGTATTGACGGTAATCGAGGCAAGCCTCAACTAGTAAAGGCACCAATTAAACCCTACAAGGGTAATTTGACAAAGGGACCGGGTATTGACGGCAGAGGCGCTCCAATGTTCGGGGAAGACCTACCTACGGGCGGCAGACCTCGATTTGGGGTCGCAAAGCCGGCACCGGAAGGTATGGTGTCCATCATGCCGTTTCCAGGCGACGGCGTCACGCCGTTTCCTGAAGACAGGAAGCAAATGACGCGCCCGGAAAAAATAGAAAAATTCGGCAAACCCACCGTAGGACCACGTAAAGGTCCACCTAAAAAACGCGCGGGTGGTTCAAAGGGGAAAAGCATATTTGGTAAGGTCGGTGCGGGACTGGGCGCTGCCGCGGCTATTGGTGCCGCTGCCTATGGCGCGTCTCAATACTCAAATCCAGACGCTATCCGCCCGGCGGACCAAAAAATCGCAAACGACATGATTGCGGACCACTATCGTCCGGTGGACAACAGCTGGACGCACACATGGGACCCCACGGATATGGGTTCATCATTTGCTTACCCTTAATTACACTTTAAAAAGTTGGTAATGCAAAGACGTCATTTTTTTACCAATGTCGTCACTTAATTGAGACAAGGAACTGTACAGTTTTACCTTTATAATCTCCCCGCTCTTATTTTTAAACTCGACCTTGTAACGTACGACTTTTTGCTTATTATCATTGTAGATGTGCTTCTTAAATTTTAGGTAGCCTAAATCGTGAAAATATGATAATAAGGGTTGTAAGTATGCACCAATGTCCCGCCGAGGGTCAGATATCAAGTATACAAAAAACGTTTCACTTTCTTTTGCCTGCTCATCCTCAGTCATGGAACCAATTATATGGGAGACCATGTCAAATAGCTTACGCAAATGTGCCTCTCGTACACTGTCAAACCCATTGAAATCAACAACCATTTTGTCCAAACGCTGCTGTTTAATATACAGCTCAATTCCATCGCTTTTTGGGTGGTATATGTCTGGTTTGTAAAACCGTACACAATCAAGCCGCATATATTAGTTTAATGATAATAGCCTTTAATTAATTCCAATCATCCATTAATGGTATTCTTACTTCGTCACTTTGGTTTGTGCCTGACATAAATGGCGTCGTTTCCAGAGGGTCGCCATAATCTAACGTGTCACCTTGTCCGTATCTAGTTTCCCACATCCAATCATTATCTTTGAAATCGTAAGTTGGTCCTCTATCGAGTGGAGCGTCGCCCATCAATGGAATAGTTGTTGGGTCGTCTTGGGATTCCATGCCATATCCAGGCATTGTCAAAGCCAATCTTTCGGAAGGGGCGGGTAATGCTAGGGTTGGATCGGGAGGGGGTAGCGCCAATGATCGTTCATAATCAAGTTGGCGTTGAGCAGCCGCTTGTCTAGCCTGATTAGCATAAGTGCTCGCACCCGAAAATCCCGCCATTCCCGCGGAATGGTATAAAGACGGTAAACCTCCTGAAATTGTAAGCTCATCGAAACTTAATTTAAATGGATCATACTTTGCTTGCGGTTGCGGCGTACCGTAACTCAATTTAAATGGATCAGACGGCGCTGATTGCGGTTTAACGGGATTAGATGCAGGAACAATATCACCCGCTACAATGGTTGTATCGCTTTTTCCGTCAACGGCTGGGGCTTCCACTGCTGATGGATCAAATTGAGTATTTTCCGTATCTGCACTCATAAATCTTGGGTCTGTGCGTAAATTTTGAGGCAGTTTCCGTTGATCAACTTCGTATTGAACCCGGTCATTAAAGTCACGTCTTTGTTCTGGTTCTTGCGGCTTTTGCGATCTAAATCTATTTAAATCATATTCATCCATATCAGGATAGTCAACTTCTTGGACAGGTCCATATAGATCGTCATCGCCCATCCAGGGCTCTGAAGCTTTTTCTTCTTCCACACTTTCATCGCCAAACATAAGTGATCCGATTTCTGATCTTCTAACTGAACCCACACTAGTTGATCCTGTTTCGTAACTAGATAAAGAAGTCATTTCTGGATCAAACGTACTATCAAAAAGGGAAGAAGAGTCAATAGATGAATATGAATCAGTTCCTGATCGAATAGATGATATATTACTACCTATTCCTAGTCCTAACCCTCTACCAAACTCCCCAAGAAAAGAGCTTCCACGCGAACTCTCGGAAGGTGCATAGTCTTCATTTTCACGTAAAAAATTCTGCGTATGTTCACCAATTGGCTGTTGTCCTGGCGCTTGAGGGGGCGCCTGTGGCTGTTGGGGCGCGGGTCCGCGTTGCAAAATATTACTGACCACGTCATCGTACTGCTGCATCATTTGTGGCAACTGGGCTTGCGCAAACGGGTTTCCGTCTTGCGACGCCGCGATAATATTCCGGCGCAGGTCTTGTTCCGCCTGTAGGGCGCCTAAATTTAGCGGGAGTCCGGCACTTCTCGCATTATATATAATATGGGAAGTCGTATTGAAACGGGTAAGGTATGGAGTTGGGGTTGCGGTATTTAAAGGGCGCGCGACTGCAGGGTAGACATATTGGGCGGGGCGCTGCTTAGACTTACGCTTTTTGGACTTCTTTTTTTTTGACTGCTTCTTTGGCGGAGGCATTATAGGTATATTTGAGATAAAAATTTACAAATTTTTATCCCCACTCCGTAAGCCAGGGGTTCGAGATGGTACCGGCACCGGTACCGCTAAACCGTATGGCGTCGCCTAGGGACGGCGTGCCTGTCGGGAGCTTCATGTAGTTATTGTCAGGCGTTTTGAGGACGTTGGGATCTACAGCATGGCTAAACGTCGTGAGGTCATCAGTAATGGCGACGCGCTCATTGCTGGCTACTTGAAGGGATATTTTACCGGTTGCACCCGTGTCTGGCGTGTTGATCAATGTCGCGTTATTTTGTAGCTGTATTTGCATATTAGTGCCAAGATCTTGGGCATACTTGTTGACCATACTTAACGAAGCCGTGGTACTGTTGTTACGGTAGGCGATAATGGACCCGATTTGTTCCCAGTTTATAATACCTTTTGTACCGGCAGTGGTCGAGTCTGTTTCTTGAAATCGTATATCCTTGTCAAGTCGTAAACGAGCTTCTCCTTCTAAAAAGAGGTTTTTGGTCATCAAAATGGAAGTTGGGGTAATGTGCACTATTTGTTCGGTAACGTTATTATTACGCACATAAAATCTATGCCCATTGGTCGTTGCTTGGTAGCGCATATGCCCGTCGTTCCACATACCTATATTGTACGCAATGCCAAACGTACTGCCAGTGTCCGACCGCAGACCAAAATACGCAGATGGGTTCGCAGACGTGTCATTAAATATGGTACCACCATTACCGGTCGCACCAAGCACGCGAATCTCCCTAGTGCCGGATGGGGGGGGACCCACGCTAAGCTCAGCAGTACTTACGGACCCCGTGCTTGTGATATCCTGACAGTTCATGTCGGTAATGGCGAGTAAATTAGTCGACGGATTAAAGAGCAGTTTCGAATCGCCGTGTATTTCATTGTCGACCCCTTTGAATAAAATATAGCGATTGTTATTGTCGGTATTGTCTTGCGGTAATGTGGTAATGGCTAATTTTTCAGTAGTTAATCGTCCGCGACCGGGATTGTAAGTAAGGTTTGTTTGCACGGCGTCTCTGACAATTTCGTTGTTGGCAGGGTTTTGCAAGACTACAGTATATTCGGTATTATCACTTTTAGTTGCGGCGGTGATGTACGCGTCTAACGCTGTTAAAATACTTATTTGGGCAAATGGAATATCGGCATTTGTAATTTGCGCATTTTCAAGAATTAGTTTACGGGTATTAGGATTATACGTAAACGAACTTAAGGTGGCGGGGTCACCAATGCATACCTGTTTGGTGGTGGCGTCATAAAACAAGACGGGGAAGGGGGTGTTGTCGTTGTTATTCACCGCCGTAATTGCTAAATTAGGGGCGGTCAAAATTCCAGTCGACGGATTGAAGAGCAGGTTCGAATCGCCGTGTATTTCATTGTCGACCCCTTGGAATAAAATATAGCGATTGTTATTGTCGGTATTGTCTTGCGGTAATGTGGTAATGGCTAATTTTTCAGTAGTTAATCGTCCATTGCGACCGGGATTGTAAGTAAAATGGGATTGCTGAGAATCCTTGTTTACGTCACCACTAACAGGGTCTATAAATGGAACTACATATTCAAAATTATTACCTTTTGGTGCTGCAATGAGCGCCCCCGCGGTGGCTGTCTGCCACGATGTGTTCGGGTGTCCGTTCGCGCCGGTTAAATTGGTAATACCCAATACTTGCCCAACCGTGGTCGGCAGCGCGGTTGGCAAATTAAACTCAACAGCAACGGTGGCGCCTATGGTGGGTGTGCTTACTTCTTGTGTCGCGGTGACAGTGCCTCCCAAAACAAACTGACCTTGGAGTAAACCAGAGTCTACCGACAACGCACTAATGGTTGTAAGACCGACTGTCAAACGTTGAGCGAAGGGGTTGTAAGTAAAGGTGGCGGGGTCACCGATGCATACCTTTTTGGTGGTGGCGTCATAAAACAAGACGGGGAAGGGGGTGTTGTCGTTTTTATTCACCGCCGTGATTGCTAAATTAGGGGCGGTCAAAAAGCCATTAACGGTGGCGTTGTTGACGGTCACATCACCCGATACGTCCAAGGTGGAATTTATGACCGTGGGTCCTTCTAAAGTGGTGGTGCCAAGGCTCGTCAGAGAGTTGGTCACAATTAAATCGTCGATTTCACTGGGTATTGTGCCGCCAGTGCTTACACTACCCACAAATCCGGTACCTTGATTAAACGATTGGGGGATTACACTCATTTTTATACTATCATTTAGATAAAAATATTTAAATAAAATATCTTATTATAGGTATTATAGATCATGTCAGATAACGAGCAAGACCTACAGCAACCTACTGAACCTGACTCAATTGTCGCGAAGCCCAAACGGGTCATGACGCAGAAGCAATTGGACAATCTCGCAAAGGCGAGGAAAAAAGCCAACATTGTATTGGCGGAAAAACGAGAGCGGCGTGCCACGCTTAAAGCCAATGAAAAAAAGCTAAAGGAGATGAAGTTAAAGGAGCGCGAGGACCGTATCCAAGCGGAAATGAACAACATAAAGGCGGTCAATTTAAACGGCGAACCGGACGGGAGCCCAGTACAATACGTCCGAAAGAGTAAGAAGAAGAAGAAGGAACCCAAAGTGGTGTACTATACCAGTTCGTCGGAGGATGACTCGGAGCCCGAGATAGTATACCAGAAAAAACCGAAAAAAAAACCACCCGCACCGAAGCCACCGACCACGGCGCCGGCGCCGCATACGCCACAGGCAGCTCCGGAGCCGCACGTAAATTTCGACCCAAACGCAGTTCATGAAGAAGAAATACGGAGACGGGAGCAGGCGGCTGTTGAGCAACAGTACCAGGCTAAATTAAAGCAAATGCGGAAAGAGGCGCTGTTAAGGGCGGTGTTCCCGATGGGGTAAGTTGACAAATGTTCGTTGACAAATGACACATTTCTAAGACATTATTTTTATTTATAAAAAAAAAATCATCTTTTATGGATTTATATTTTTATGATTTTATTTTTAAAGTTGTAGGGTTAAATTTTTGTCAATTTTGTCAATAAAAGGGTATATATTTATAAAAAATAAAACTAGAAGTGGGTAACGCCAGGAGCTAACGAAGCCGCCTCAACAGCCTCCGTTAGCTCAAAAACCTCGTCGTCCTGCTCAGATTGACAATTTTTGAACACGAAGGTCGTGAGAAATTTATCGATCTTGTCAAAGTCAAACGTGGAAAAGCGGGCTTGCGGTCTATCCGCCCCCATGTTGAAACGGACGTCCGACC
>Ga0196895_1000125_pt1 | contig 8156 bp, 8 predicted proteins | sample VirMetDEL_Aug_30_FD_166408 | JGI IMG/M metagenome (GOLD analysis project Ga0196895, IMG submission 166408) | Aqueous microbial communities from the Delaware River and Bay under freshwater to marine salinity gradient to study organic matter... | ecosystem: Environmental > Aquatic > Marine > Coastal...
CCCCTCAGGTCTTTGAGGATGTAATTCTCCCAGACACAAAGAAAGCGGTGAGGAGTGCGCTCACCTCAATCTCAGTTGGTGTTCCAGCTGAGATTATCATGAGTGATCTAAACTTAGTACTCACTCGAAGCACAGGGCGCCAGCTCACAGAGGTCAAGACAGCGATCTCACAATATGGGCGTTCAATCTCAGCGGCTGCAGCTGTGGCGGCTGAGCTCGATCATTATTTATACACTGGACCACAGGACGGAATCACCAGAGCTTTCTGTAAACCCTTGGTGAACAAGGTGGTGACCAGTGCTCAAATGAGTCAGCTGAACAATGGGCAAGGCCTCCCAGTGATCACCAGCGGCGGCGGCTATAATTGCCGGCACAGCTGGAGCCCAGTGACCGCTTCATTCATTGACTCCGCTGGGCTCGATGTCGCGAAGTCGGCAGATATCAGGAAGGCCAACCAAGGAGGCAAGCGATGAGGAAGACACCCACCGGTCAAGTGATTCACTTTATCTGGAACCCGCGCTCACCCTACACAGGGAGCGCAACACTGACCGTTGAATTCAGCACGCCTTTCTCTAGCGTTCTGACTCAGCAGAGAGCTGATGTGAGCGTAACCACAATCGCCACTGATCGAAGAACACTGGCGCTCTCTGCTCCTGTCGCTGTTGCGCTCGAGCGTGATGAGGTCAGAGCGTTCCTGACTACCACTCGAGACACTTGGTACTCAGTCAAGGTCAGCAGGCTGGGAGGCTCAACCGCTGTTCTCGCTGAGCCGCTACCAAGAGAGCTTGATCTCACTTCAGCCGCTACGCTTAACTTTGCTTCAGCGGTTGTTGATATTCCAGCGGTCAACGCGGTCACCGGGCTCTATCCTTACAAGATCGCCTATGAGTCAGAGGCCGGCTCGAACGTCGTTGAGTGTGGAGTTCTGAAGGTAACGCCGCGACCCTTTGACACTGGGCTGAATCATGATCAGCTCGTTGATCGTTTCCCCCAGTTGGCTGACATGGTCCCAAGGCGCCAAAGCGATCTCTTGCCACAGATCAACGCGGCGCTTGATGAGATGATCTTAGCTATCCGTGATCATGTGGTTGCTGATGGCGTGACTGAGGATGAGGTCTTTAATCAAGGCTCCTTCATGAGCGCTCACGCCTACTGTACAGCGGCGCTCGTGTATGAGTCAGCCCTTCAGCTTGATGTCGCTGAACAGATGAGAGCGAGGTGTCAGGAGCTGCTCGAGGTCGCTCTTAGATCAGTCACTCTTGACCTCGATGGTGATGGGGTTATTGATGAGGGAGAGATTGACCTCAGACGCACCGGCGGCAGCTCAACCGACTTCAGAGCGAGCTGGCGCGGCTACGTCAAGAGCGCCAATGATTCGCGGTTCACACCCACGCGAGGGATGAGGCACTGATGGCAGCTAGAGTAAATCTTAACTTGCCTCGCTCACTGTGGACCTCTCAAGACTCTTTGAGATTGGCCTCCAATACTCTGGCATCAATCAAGCTCAGAACAGGTAAAGGGCTGGACGCCAATGGCAAGCCTTTTAAGCCTTACAGCACAACTCCCATTTATGTGGCGAAGCGAGGAGCGCGGCTCAAACCAAAGGGCGGCCGGCCCAGTCGAACAGGCAAGAGCATTTACTATGAGGGCGGCTATCAGCAATATAAGAACCAGAGCAGGAGGCGAGGACAGAGCACTGACAGCGCTGAAGTTGACTTGGTCCTGAGCGGCAACATGATGAACAACTTGGTAGTCAAAGAGGCCACAGCTTCAGGCTTTACCATTGGCCTCACCAAACATGCTCAATATGGATTTGCGGTCAATGAGACTCGTGAGTTTATCGGGCTAAGCCCTGATGATATTGAAGTGTTAATGGACTCAGCAGAAGCTGAATTAAGGCGCAAGCTATGAGCCAAGGAATCGCGGCAGCTCTCACACATCTAGAGGGCATGATTATGGACGTGACCCCAAAGAGAGACGTTCATCATGGATTCGTTGCTTTAGCTCGAGGAGATGGCAGCACACCCCCATTAACTCAGCGGTCGAACTCAACACGCTTCTTCACTCTAGACATCTCTGGCTTTACTGAGGACGATGGCGCGGCCGGCCTCTCAGGTCGCAGACGCTCAACCATAAATCTCAATGTGCGCTATGATATCCCCAGAGACGCGCTCTATTTACAGCGTATGATTTCAGAGGACGCCGAGAGTTTACTCGTTAAGCTCAAGGGGCCAGAGTATGATCTGATTAATACTGGGATTGTCTCAGTGATCCCTGAAGCGCCAATCTTAACGCCGGTTGACGCGGTCAATGATACCGGCGCATTTATCCTGACCCTTCCTTTTGTCCTGCTCTACTTGGAGGCTTAATCATGACAGTCACTCATAGATCAATCAGTGTAGCGAAAGAGAGCAGCTTTGGCTCACTCAGCAGCTCCACCGGTCTCCCTGATAATTCAGGGCTCACCTATACCTCAATCCCGTGTGAGCGTGACCCCATCATCATACCCGGCGAGGTGGTAGCCTCAGAGCGCAACGACGCTCGAGACGGTTCTTACTTTGTGCCACCAGAGCCTGACACAGTATGGAGCGGCGGCAGTCGAGTGAGGCGGCGCACTGGTCAAGTAGTGGTTCGGGTTGACCTCACCACAATAGGCACAGGCGCTGACACCTACGCCTCTAACTATCTAGGCCACCTCTTAGGCGCTGGGCTTAAGAATCAGCTGCCCTCTATTGTTGATGGTGACGCGGCGAGCGCTATCACTAGCGTTAACCAGTTCACCCCAACCTCATCTTATGCAGTCGCTGACACTGGCTGCTTAATTGGCGCTGAGCTCAATGGGCGCGCTGAATATTCAGCGATCACTGATAATGATGTTGGTGGTGATGTTACGGTTTCACCGGCCTTCAGCGCTGGCTTCACTGGAACGCCCACGCTCTATTCATTGGCTACTTGGTACGTTCCATCTAGAAACGACACAGGGACCAAAGATCACTCTTTGAGCTTTCGCGTTGATGGCGTCAATTATCGCTCTTACGCTTATGGCTGTGTACTCGAGAGTCTTTCGATCTCGCTCGACAATGGCCGGCTTATGGGAGAGTTCACTTATCAGGCGGCGCTCATCCAAGACGACCACGCCAGCGCAGTGGGTCCAATTGAGCCCACCTATAACGCTGGGTCTCCTCCATTCTTCAGGGGCTCATATGTCGTGATCTCTGATGGCTCACCGGCAAGCCTTTCAAATGGCACAGTCGGAGAGACTCAAGGGCGAATCGCGCTGGACTGTGAAGACTTCACGTTGACGCTCACCAACACTCTCACACCACTGGGACACTCAAACAGCATCCTAGCAATGAGCGGTATGGATATTAGCGACGTATCAGTTGAGCTGAGCCTCACTCTCTCAACGGTCAACACGACAATCGCGAACGATTACTTTAATCGTACTGTCCGTCAAGTCATCGTTGGGACTGGCCCAATTGCAGATGGCAAGGGTTGCGCCATCATGATCCCGGCTGCTCAGCTCACCAATGACCCAAGCGCTTATGATGTGAGCGGTAATGATATCGTTAGGCAGCAGCTCACCTATCAACAGAGCCGCTATGCTGGAGACTTCACAACAGCATCCTATGAGAGCAACGCTGGAAATTCACCGTTTAGATTGGGGCTTGGTGTCTGATGTTGCGCTTTCTCACTGATTCGTCTCAAACCATTGAAGTGGTGACGACCTGTGATCCAGAGGTGTTATGTGATGACACCCAGAGACAGCTCTATCTTGAATCGGGTGACATCGAGGCGCTTGAGTCAGTTGGTGGGGATGCAACCTGCTTCACGCTCAAGGCGCTCTCACCGAGTGAGAGGGAACAGGCTGAAGTTAGGGCTGGAGCTCTTCAGCGGTCAGAGCTGGGCCGGCTGCTTTGGTCTGAAGCTCCAAGCGATTCAGCTGAGCGAGCGCGATGGCATCATGAGTTATCAGATGATGAGCGTGAGGCTATGGCTGGATATCAAGCTTACTTATCAAGGGTCTACCTTGAAATGATTCGAGGCGCTCTCGTTCACATTGATGGCGAGGCGGCGAGCGTTGAACAGCTCGACATGATTAGGCCAGACAGTCACAGAGTCCAAGTCATCTCAGAGTTGGTCCTTCACATTCAGAGAATCAGTCTGCTAGGTATTGAGGGAAAATAGCGCTGGCGGCTTCGGTGTGGCTTGGTCACTCTCGAGGCCGCGCTTGGAGTTGCGACCAATGCAGAGCTAACCCAAAGCTGAGAGCTCAGCGCGGCTCATGTGGTGGACCCTTCAAACAGGGATTGCCACTTGTTCAAGAGGATGAAGAAGGCCGCTTTATTGAGGGCTTCAGGGTCTGCCCTGACAGCGGCGAGGACTTCAGCGATTTAAAGATAAGGTCTTGCCCGGTGGCTGGAGCCAACAGGATGGCCAGCATCATCGTCTCATATCGTCGCCACCAGTCTGGCCTTCTTTCTATTGAGCGAGCATATCCTAAACCAACTTGTGCTATTATCGAAGCGTTCGAGACCCTACACATAAACTCAGAGTCAGCTCAGATCAGGGCTCATGAGAGAGCGATGAGGGAGAGTTATGGCAACCAATGAAATTGAAATTGAAGTCACCCTTGACGACAAGAATGCGCTCAAAGGGCTCGATAAATTAGAGAAGGCCGGTGAGAGTGTTGGTGAGGGCTTCAGCGCTTTAGGCTCTTCAGTCAGTGCTATGGGTGGAGAGCTCAATGAGACTCTAGGTTCACTAGGTGAGAGCGTTGGTGGTGTAGCCTCATCAATGACGGGATTGACCCAAGCGGCAAAGGGGGCCGGCGGTTCATTCACTGCTATGATTGGGCCGATTGGGGCTGTGGCTGTTGCTATCGCCAGCGCTTATCATGCTCTTCAAGATTACATTGGAGCCAGCCGAGATGCTGAGATTAGGACTGAGGCTTATAAAGCTTCGGCTGCTGAGCTCACCGCTTTTATTGAAGAGTTGGCAGTTGCTCAGGTTAAATTAAACGCTGAGCAGATTAGAGAGCTTGATGAGCTCACCAGAGAGGCCAAATTTAGGATTGAGCGCGCTCAGCTCATCAGAGAAGAAAACGCAGAGCGAAGGTCTCAGATTGATCTCTTGGCTCAAGAGATTGACGTATTAAAAGCGATGAGTGAAAGAGCTCGCGCTACCTTTGGAGACTTGGCTACTCTTGGAATGTCTCAAATGATTGAGGCTAAGCTCAAGGCTCAGGAGAAGCTTCAGGCTAAAGTCAATAAGACTTCAGCGCTCGCCATTGGCTTGGCTCAAGAGGGTGCTTCTGAATTCGCTAAAGCTGAAGCTAGAAAAGAAGAGCTTCTCAAGCAAGCTCCTGAGTTCAGAGAACAGGTTGAGGAGAAAGAGCGGCAGCTCTTAGAGCAAGCTCAGGTTAATAGGCTCGCCAGAGTTAAAGACAGCGCTGAAGCTCAGATAGTCACAGCGGTGACAGCCTCAGAGCGCAAGGTTAGAGAGATCAACAAGATTGAGGACGTGGCTGAGCGAGCCAAGAACGAGGCTATAGCGGCTGAGCGCGAACGCCTCCAAGCTCAGATTGATGATATTAATAAGAAAGCCGCTGACAAGAGGAGAGCTGAGCAAGCCAAGCGGCTGGCTGACCAGAGAGCCAGAGCAGCAAAAGAGCTAGCGCTAGAGCGGCTGAAGCAGGCTGAGCTTGCAAGGATTAGAAGGGCAGAGATTGAGCAGCTTAAGATTAGCGGCTCAGGAGCGCTTGAGGTTTTACAGCTTCAGTATGACCTAGAGGTTGAGCTCGCCGGTGACAATCAGCGCAAGCTCACAGCGCTTGAACTTGAGTTTGAAAATAGGCGGACTGTGATTGTGCAGGAGGAAGAGCGCAAGAGACAAGAAGCGGCGAGGGTGGCCGCTGAAGAGGAACAGCGAAAAGCTCAACAGCGTCAAGCGTTTATCCTGAGCAGTCTGGAGTTCGACGCTCGAATGATGGAGGACGGACTTGATAAAGAGCTGACGCTACTTGACCTCAAATACCGTCGAGAGGTTGAGCTTGCAGAGCACTCACAAGAGGAGCTCACTGAGCTTCAGAGGAGGCATGAAGCTGAGCGCCTCGCGATCACTGAGAGGTCAGTCAAGACTCAGATTGAGACGTTGGCCCAATACACGTCAACAGTAAGTCAAGGTCTAGCAGAAAGCGCTTATAATGCTGCCCTCTTCGGTGAGAGCTTCAGCCAGAGTATTGGAGAGGTTCTCGTATCGTTGGGACGTCAAGCCGGTGTTGAGTCACTCATGGAATTGGCAAGAGGTACAGCGGCCTTATTCTTGAATCCTGCACTAGCCTCCAATCACTTCATCGCATCTGGGATATTTGGCGCGGCGGCGGCTGTGGCTGGTTCAGCCGGCGCTGCTTTGGGCGGCGGTGGTGGCGGTGGTGGTGGAGCGTCTGTTGCAGCTCGAGGCGCTTCACCTTCTGGAGCTCCACAGACAGCGCCAGCGCCAGAGAGGGAGAGGGCTGAGTCAACCTCGATGGTGTTCAATATCAACTTTGGTAACTCGACAATCTACGACACCAAGAGAGCTGCTCAGGATGCTATGGCTAGTGAGATCATGAGAACGATGAACCGACAGCGGCGGGGCTCTCCTCGCTTCATGGGAGTGTGACCAATGCCTTTAAATAATCCTGCTCCTCAGTTTGGGCTGCTCACTGAGTACGACCTGAGAGACCTCAGCGGCGTTAAGCTCTTCACGCGAGGCGCGAGCCCCATCACCTTTCCCACATTCTCAGCGGGTGAAGGTGTGTATGAAGACGCGCTCTTCCTGCTCAACGGGCGGTCCAGCGCAACCAATAACACAGCGACATCACAGGCTCAGAGCTCAGCAACCTTTGGGTCAGGGTGGAGCGTGAGCTTGACTGAAGATGACAAGGTTAGGATTCAGTCAGACGCTGACTTCTCGCTTGTGCTCACCGGGTCAAATGACGCGCTAGGCTTTGGCTCAGCCTCCATCTCTGCCACCTTGGTAGGGTCTGACTATGTGGTCACCGCTCCACATGACTGGACCAGAGGATTACTCGACCTCACCAACGTCACCTACCGAATCACCAAGGCCGGCGGCGCTTCTCAATTTGATTGGCCGGCGTTCTCAAAAGTCCAGATTCAAGATGTCACCGTCTTCCTGAGAGACCGCTCAGCGGTGAGCGATGCTGACGCCTTCAGCCTCTCCACCATTGAAGAGCTCGATCAGACAGCGGTGAGCAATGTGGGCGTTACTTGGTCAGTGACTGATGATGGCTATTGCCGCTGCTACTACCTGAGCTCACTGGGTGACATCACATGGAACAGCGACACCTTTAGAGACACGCTAGGCTTTGAGGGTGACGAGACGCCAACGACATCTGGCGGCTATTCAACCCTGACCTCAACTCATAAGATTGCCGGCGTACTGATCCCATCGAGGCCATATCAAGACCATCACCTCAACGTTGAGAATATGAGCCAATCACGCCGGCTCATTGGCGGTGGCTATGTCTCTAACCATATCGGCTCTTATGTGGTCAGCTCACTCCTCTTTGACCTTGACGCGCTATTAGATCAGGTGAGTGATTACCGTCACTTCTCAAACCGCTGGCTCCCTCTCTGCTCTTCAGGTGAGCGAGTGAACTTTTATCAAGGTTGGGGTGATTCGCGGCGCTCGCTGAGGTCAGCACAGGTCACAGCCTCACAGCCAGCTTATGACCTCCTCTACTCATCAGAGGATGATGGTGAGTATGGAAGGATCAGAGGATCACTCTTAACCTCTGAGTTTGGCTTGGTTTATCCCAGCAGGCTTAAGCGGCGCGTTCCTGTGCAGATGGAGATTGAGCATCTATGAGTAACTCATTCACCTCACCGCCGGTGCTAGTCGATCCAGCGAGGACAACAGCAGGCTTGACGATTCGATCAGAAGAGGCGAGCAGACTGGGAGACATGAGTAATTACGCTTTTGCTCATGTGGGCACAGGCAACGTATTAACCCAAGCTTGGGATAATGATGTTTGGCCTTTCTCGCTCACCACAATGACAGACGTTTGTGAATGGATCATCCCTCATCCCAGTGAGGAGCATGTTGAGCTTAAGTTCATCATCATGGCTCACACCACAGCGGCAGGCTCAAAA
>Ga0196895_1000137_pt1 | contig 7761 bp, 12 predicted proteins | sample VirMetDEL_Aug_30_FD_166408 | JGI IMG/M metagenome (GOLD analysis project Ga0196895, IMG submission 166408) | Aqueous microbial communities from the Delaware River and Bay under freshwater to marine salinity gradient to study organic matter... | ecosystem: Environmental > Aquatic > Marine >...
CATTACTCTTCCTCAATCATACTTGATAACAGATACGCAGAGTTGTACTGGAGAACTCCTGAAAGATATACAGGGTCTAACCCTTGCTCTATCTTTTCTAAGCACCACTCATAAAGCTCTGCGTCTGCTTGCTCGGCAATAGAGTCCATCTTGTTTATAGGAAACTCTATAACTTCCATCACTCTTCCTGGCAAACTGGGTTCCATGCAATAATTGGAACTAAAGAAAAAAGATTATCTATAGTAGCGTCAATGTTTCTAGCTGTTTGTAGAGGACATAAAGCCTCTTCAGCTTCTCTAGCCTTCTCACCTATTTGTGCAGCATTAAAAGAACTACAGCCCACAAACGTAAAAAGAATAACTAAACCAAACAAAACTCTTATCATTTGAATAACCCCTTTACCCACTGATAGGTTCTTACTGGAGTCCACATAACCCACTGGCCTACAGGATGTACATTACAAACTGCTAATGCTTCTCTAAATATCTTATCTGCCATTCTCTGGTCAATGCCGTACATATTTTGTACCGCCTCACAGCATAAGTAGTCGTGTACTATTGCAGCCTTACGGTTCTTGGCATTTGCCACTGGGACAAGCCATCTCATTAGCATTGGCACACTAGCTAGGTCTGTAAAGAATCCGTGAGGAACAGTAATAGTTTGGTTTAATGTATCGCTGTGATACCTAAAAGAAGACAATAATCTCCAGCCTTTATCTACAGGTTCCATAAGTAGAGTTTGGTCTACAAAGTAACTCATATCATGTCCCCAAAAGAAAAATAAGCTACAACTGCAATCCAAAATAACCTTTCAGCAAAAGCAACTGACGGATGAATCTTTGATAGCTTTTCGTCCATTGAGTTAACTTGCTCTTCTATCTTGGTCTGTCGGCTAAAGATTGTAGTAATCCTTTCCTCAACCCTGGCAAGAGATACAATTGCTTCCTGCAAGTCATCTATCTTGCTTTCAATCCTTTCAATTCTATTTTCCACTAGAATACTCTTACATCTTCATTTAGAGTTTCTTTAAAAACAGGCTTACAATAAGTTAGGTCGCCTTCTAATCTGCCACTGTGCATATTCAACTTATTAGCAAAGTGGCTGCACCTGCTTAGCTCAACAAAAGCCATAGGTATTACTTCTGGTAACCCACCTATAATTATTACAAGAGCAAATACTTTCATTTTTAAGAAGGCTCATTAGGCCAAGTAATTGTGTTAGGAAAACCTTCCTGTGAAGGGATGTCCCGTAATGCCTGTCGGTAGGTTGCCCAATCAGTTGACATAGTAACATCAGACAATCCCATCCAATCTGTGTCCTTTAGCTTCTGGTCGCGTTCAGACCGCACTGATTCAGACTTATCAGCATCTAGTCTAGTCTGATACGAAGCCTCATGCTCTGCCTTTGTGGTAGTAACGCCGTCTTCCGTGGTGTCGGAAAACATATCCTGTTCTACCCACTTCTGCACCCAGTTATCTTTAGCGTCCTGTTCTGCACCGTCACGGACAACCACTTTGTAATCACCAGTAGTGTCTGGTTTGGGTGTTTCTAATACTGGGTCAATGCCTAATGCTTCATAGACGTTGCTATTCCACACTTTTGGCAAAGAAACATTCGGATTGAGTTTGCGGATTTCGCCTTGAGTTTTTAGCTCACCGCTTGAACGTACTCTAAATTCCATATTGCACCTATGCTATTGCTAAGAAAATGTAAGTGCCGCCACTAGCATTTAAAGCTGCTGGAGCGGAGCTTGTTACTGTAAATCCACTTGATAGAGGGTCTATGTAGTCCGTAGACGTTACCTCACCAGATTGTGAGTTTATTAATACATACGGGTCGTTACCTGCAACAATGCCTCTCTCGCTGTCGTAGGTATACCAGTCGCCAGTAGAGTCTGTACGCTTGATAAGAATAAATCTAGCACCAGACGTGAATCCACAATCAACATTTATGTCAGAACCTGTGCCTGTGTAGCTGCCTACTTTGCTCACTCCTGCTACTGTGGCGAAGAGGTAGGCTATGTAGGTATAACCACTATAATTAGTTGCTCCGTCTGTTTGCACATAAAAATTAGTTGCAGTAGGTGTAGATGAACCCCAATAGTTTGAATTAGTTACTACTCCCAATGTATTATGCAAAAGTGTAACTTGTGATTGCGTAAAATCTTTATGCCAGAAAGCCCAGTTGTCTGCTCCGTTTCTTGGTTTGGTAATAATTATTTCAGGAACAACACCAAGATTATGAGTTATTGCAGTATTACCGGTACTGTTACCAGTATAAGCCACCACATCAAAAAAGCCTGCGGCGCGAGTAAACATATAAGATATATAGTTATTGCCAGAAGCATTTACGGCAAGGTGACTACCAACCTCCATACCGTCTTCTAAATCAAATCCGGTAATGTATACAGGAGGATTAGCCACACTTTCTGCTTGGGTATAATTTGAATACAGAGTTTGTCCCGCACCTCTCAGCCTGTCAGACCATAACCAATCTCCGTTACCGTTAAACTTTTTAACAATACCTAAATCAACAGGGCTGTTTGAGGACACTAAAGTACGGTCAGCAGTACTGTTTCCACTATAAGAATTAGGAGTAAAAACCTCAGTCCCAGACTCAGGAGTCTTCATTGGTCTGCGTATGGCTATGTAGATGTAGGTTCCATTAGGGTCATTCCAATCACCACCGCCATTACCCCAAGGGTAAAACCCGTTTGCCGCTACATAAGCGCCATTAAGACCTGTGGTGTTTTCAGCGTCACTTTCATTTGCATTTATTCTTGTCGGTGGGCTAACACCTTGGTTGGCGTTCAATCCTCTCATTGTGTCTATCATTGCCCAGTGCGAACTACCATTTATTTTTTTGAGAATAAGAAACTGCGGTTCAAATCCAAGGTCTACAAATACGCTTCCATCTGTACCGCCCGTATAACTCCCACACTTAATAATAGCCTCATCACTATCATCACCGAATGATTGGTCATCGTGGGCGAATAGGTAGGCGACATAAGTGCTACCACTAGTGTTTTCACTACCGACGGTAAAGTGAGTAGCTGTTGGCTCTTGAACCCAAGTGGCAGAGTTAGTGGATTTGGCGTTCGTTAAATCTAAATATATTCTCTCCTCATAGCCAAGTGCTTGATGATAGCAAGTCCAATTTCCAGCTAAATTTGTTCTCTTTGTAATGATAAATCCCGGCTTTGAACCCAAGTTATGCGCTATGTCACGGCTGCTCGTGCCATCACCCGTGTAAGTAACTACATCAAAAAAGCCTGCTTGTTTGCGGAATGACCAAGAACAAAATTCCTGCCCTAGATTGTTTGAGCCGTAGTGAGCGTTAACACCTAAAGTGAAGCCATTAGAATTAAATGAAATCAGGTCTTCAGTAGCTGTTGACGACAAGCCATTCGCATCAGTTTTATCGCTCTGCAATGCAACTGCTCTTCCTCTTTCAGTGTCCCACAGCCTATGGCTTCTTGAGCCATCCCTGCGTTTTATCCAAAGCAAACCACCTTCGCCAGCAAAGTCAATACCGTTATCTATCGCTAAAGTGGTAGGATTAGTACCCGTATACAAATAAGTAGAGAACACATCATCTACATAGACGGATTCACCAGCACCGCCAGAGGCAGCTTGGAATAACTTGTTAGAAGTACTCATTAGCCCATCGCCTGCCCAGCAGTAAATCCGTAGTAGGTCGTGCCGCCGTCATAAGTTACAAAAACAAAAACATCTACACCGCCAGATGTGGCAGTTAATGTAGGTGCAGTAGCTGCTGCCCAGTCCACACTTGCAGGCCACGTAATTGTTCGGGCCGAAGAGTCTTGAATAACTTTCAAACTAAATGCACTGACCTTGCCACTTGCAGCAGGGTTAGAAAATGTGTATGTCACGTTCTCTGAAAGTGTGTGAGTAAAATTGTCACCATCCCGTAAATTAATTGTGGCGGCATTTGAGCTAGAGGTGATTGCAGTAGATTCTTCTATCTTGCCGTTATCAAAGGTAACTACACCATTTGCATCTGCTGTGACGGCTTTAGAAGCAGCTGTGGTTCCTAGAGTAGTTATGTCTAAGTAATTAATCTCTGCGGTTGTAGCAGTTGCACCGTCCAAAATATTTAATTCTGCGGCAGAAGCAGTAACACCTGAGATTACGCTTGACTCCTTTGCTAAAGGAATACCACCAGCAGTAGAGCCATCGTGAATAACAGCAGTGTCTTTTGTAGTATCTACCGTGATTTCGCCTACGGCACCTGTAAAAGAAGAATGCTCAGAGGTTGTGCCTCTACGAAATTGTATTTGAGTAGCCATTATGTAATTGCTCCATAATCGTTAGAAGCAGTTAAACTGCCAGTAATAAGACCATAATCTTGAGTTGTTAAATTTTGAAGTATTGTTTCTACTTGCGTGTTTGTTGCAGAAGGAGAAATTAAGTTCCAACCAGACCCGTCATAAACCTTCATAACATCATCTGTTGTATTAAAATATAAAGCTCCAGCAACTAAAGCATCGCCATCATTATCCAAAGCAGGGTCGCTAGTCTTAGTACCTAGATAACGGTCATCAAAAGAGTCGTAAGAGTTAGCCGCATTTGTAGCAGAAGCTGCAGCATTTGATTCGCTAGTTGCTGCATTTGAAGCTGACGTTGCAGCATTTGACTCAGAGGTTGCCGCGTTTGCTGCACTTGTAGCAGCAGAGGTTGCACTGCCTAGAATAGAATCTACATAACCCTTTCTAGTTAAATCATCATCAGCAGATGGAGTTGCGGTAGATGTTGCCTTGTTAGAGCCTAAGACTATGTTGCCAGTCATAGTGCCGCCAGCTAAGGGCAGCATTGTATCGGCATAGGCTTTAGTAGCTGCGTCTGTGCTTACCGTGGGAGTGCCAAGACCTGTAATCTTGTTTGTTCCCATTGCGATAGCACCAGACATGGTGCCACCAGCTAATGCAAGTTTCGTAGCTATCTGATTAGTAATTGTGGTTGCAAAGTCAGGGTCATCACCTAACGCTGCTGCTAGTTCGTTTAAGGTATCCAGCGTACCTGGAGCAGAGTCAACAAGACCTGCTACTTCTGTATCTACATAACCTTTAGTTGCTGCGCTTGAAGCAGCCGTAGGGGTGGCTAGGTCAGTTAGTTCTGCTGCGTTAAAGTCAACAGTCCCATTTAGTACAAGGTTGTTAAGCGTGGTCGTACCACTTGAAGCAGTTACATTACCTGTTAAATCACCAGTAACATTACCTGTCAAATTACCCGTTACGTTACCTGTTACATTTCCAACTAAAGCCCCGGCAAAATTTGTATTAGCGGTTATTAACGTACCAGTAATAGCTTGGGGCGTAGAGCCACCAACCACTACTCCGTTTACTGTACCGCCTGTTAACACAGCATTAGAAGAGCTTAGGTTTGAGTTAGCGGTAACTGTACCAGTAGCCGTAATAGCCCCAGTTGTAATTGAAGAAGGATTCGTTCCAAGCTCAATAATTACTGCACTGTTGTTCTCCGTAAAGAGTCTCTTGTCTGCGGTATTTACAGCAAGCTCACCCTGAACTAAGTCTGAAGCCGTAGGTACGGCTGATGCAGTTGAGGAAAACTTAGTAATAATTGTAGCCATTTATTTCACCACTTAACTTTATCTGCCCAGTAAGCTGCTGAACATTTACCTTTAGCAATGTTCTTTGCGTGACGCGCCTTAAAAGACTTCCTCCTCGCCTTTTCTTTTGCTGTCTTCGGATTCTTGCCAGCACCAGATACGCCCTGCTGACCAAAGCGAATTGTCTTAATACTTCCGTCCCCACATTTAGCTACAACAACGTGGCTTTTAGTAGGGTGATTAGGAGTCCTCTTAGGTTTGTTATAACCAGAGACTCCGACTCTTTCTAGTCTTGGGTCTTTCTTTTTCATATTAAAAACTAGGGGGCATTACGCCCCCCAGCCTATCCTAACTTATACGTCAGGGACACAAAGGATGAAGCCACCTTCTGGACGGTGTGCTTGAACACCATAAAGGGTGTCAGCAGTGTACAGAGTGGACAAATACTCTTGCTTGTACTGAGTTTGTGAACGAACGCTCATTTGCTCAGCAAGTACAAGGGCATCCTTGTGGATAAGATATGCACCGCGAACATCAGCAGAAGCACCAGTTGCAGTGTTTGAAGTTGAGTCTTCAATGAGTGGGCAGTTAGAAGAGACGTAAACGTCAATTCCATATACTGAACCAATCAGACCAGACTGGACAGTTGCGCCTTCACGGAAGTCAGCAGATACATAACGCTCAGTACCCATGATTGCAGAACGCAGCGCAGGTGGAATGATAAATGCGCGGTCAGTCATTGGGACATCGTTATCGTCCATCAGCTTAATCAATGCACGAAAGCCAGCATCAGTAAATACGTCAGCAGGCAATACAGTATCGTCAGTGTAAGCGGTCAGACCATTAGATGCGTCATTGAAGTAAGTGTTTGCGCCTTCCCATGCAGTACCAGTACAAGTACCAGTAACAGGAACAGTCAGGTCAAACGTACCACTACCGAAACCAGTACCAGCGCGGAACAGGTCATCATCAACCTGCTTAGCAAGAGCGTAACCAGCATCTTCAGTGTAGAACTGTCGGAGTGAGGCAAGAGCCTGGACTTCAACAATATCTTCAATCAGACGAGAATACTCGTAGTGACGGTTGATAGTGATAGTGGTTTCACTTTCCAGATTAGCCTGCATAGTTACAGCTACGGCTTCTTGCTTAGCATTTGCCGCGCCACGAACAGGCTTAGGAATGTGGATAACATCACCCTTGTTACCAGACATAGTCATGGTCTTAACAAGAGGAGCCATCTTCAGAGATTTTTGATAAGCAGCAATTACTTCGTCAGACCATATTTCAGGTACAAAAGTATTCGCTGCGGTTTTGTCTACAGTTGCGTTTGCAGTAAAAAACGCACCAGAAGTTTCACCAGCCATGTTTAATTTCCTTTATCTTACGCGCTTCTCTGCATACGCCCGACGAATTTCGGGTTCCATGCTTTGATAACGCCTTGGGTCAGTCTTCATAAGTTCAATAATATCTGCCCTTCGATAAATCTTTTTGGATGGGGTTTCAGAACTACCTTTAGCCCCACCAGTAGAAGCCTTCTTAACAGCATCCTTTCTAGCATCTTTCTCGTCTTGAACAGCAGTTTGTGACATCTGCTTAATCTGTTTCCATTGAGAAAACAAATTGTCAGCAGCTTTACTGTCATACTGTTGGTCAGCACGAGTTAGAAGCTCAATGCGAATATCATCACTCTTTACCCAGTTAATAAAATCTGGGCTTTGAATAATCTCTTGCGCGTCTGGATGTTTGTTAATCAACTCCTGCTTAGCTTGGTCTTGTCTAATCCGTAGAGTATTTTCTTGAGCCTCCCTAATAGCAGGGTGGTTCGCAATCTTACTTTCTACAGCTTTGTCAGGGTCAGCAAAAAAATCTATCTCTTCAGCAGGTTCAGGTGCTTTTGTTTCCGACTGTTTAAGAATGAAGTTATCTACTACCTTTCGTAATTCTCCAACTTCAGCGCCTTGACTTCCCAATCGGCTTTCAGCTTCTTGGTGCATCTTAGCTACTTCAGCTATTGTCTTACCTTGGTACATTGGTGCAAGTTCTGCTTCCCCTTCAGAAGTGGTTACTTCTTCTTGGACAGGTTCTTCCACGCTACTTACTTCATCTGCCTCTACTGGGTCAATTAGTGTTGCCATTATTAAACTCCGTTAAGACCGACTCTAGCTACCCTTTT
>Ga0196895_1000139_pt1 | contig 7706 bp, 9 predicted proteins | sample VirMetDEL_Aug_30_FD_166408 | JGI IMG/M metagenome (GOLD analysis project Ga0196895, IMG submission 166408) | Aqueous microbial communities from the Delaware River and Bay under freshwater to marine salinity gradient to study organic matter... | ecosystem: Environmental > Aquatic > Marine > Coastal...
ACCCTGAGTTCGACTTCCTGTTCCCGAACGGGGAGCGAGATCCGGAGAAACGTACTACGAAGATACGGAAGTTCAAAGCTAAGGTGCTGCGAGAGATCCAGCGAGAGCAGGAACCAGAGACGCTCAGAGAGCGCCTTATCTTCCCTTCTAAGGGCCTTAATAACCCTGTACAGGAAAACACTCACGGGGGGTACAACACATGGACATGGACAGAGCTGACCGCAGTACCGAATGGAGTCCAAGATGACCGATGAGCACATACCGTTCGACATGCGCAGGGTCAGGCAGTTACATAACGCTGACCTTGAAACTGTAGACAGAACCCCATTAACTAAGGAGGAGGCTTATGGGTTATTCGTGCAATGGCTGCAACTCAATGACATGGCTGCAAGAGACAGGATCTTTTTCAGCATGACTAGAATGGTGCAGCAATTAGCGCATGACCTGGAGAAACAGGACAAGCTCGATTGCGAGCTACAGGACGCGATCAGCGAGGGGTACTTAGTGATCCTAGAGAAACTGCACTCATGGAATCCAGACATCGCGCAGTTCAGCACACACAGCTACGAGAGGGCTAGAGGTGCTATGCGTAACCTGAGCCAGCACGAGCGCAGGCACGGTCTTACAGGGGATGTCCTTGTGAACGACGCAGCGTTCTCTGTGCAATCCTCACACGGGGAGGGCTGGGAGCTATGGGACTTCAGCAACGCTGTGTCGGAGTCGGTGGATGCCTTGCAGGAGTACGTTGATCACTTCCGGCTGCATGAGCAGATCGACCAACTTCCCGAGCGTGAGAGGGAGGTCTTGCGAATGCTGTACTTCGATGAGATGACTGTTCGAGAGGTTGCAGAGGCTGTGGGTACTACTAAATCCACCGTTGATAGGCTAGAGAAAAAAGCAATCGAACTTTTGAAAAATATTTACGGGACAAACACCTGAATTCATGGATAATAAATTGTACACTACGGAAAAGAACATGAAGACAAAAGAATCAAGTTACGTGCACGAGCTGTTCGAAGAACTGCAAGCTTTCGATCCGCACTGGAACGACCGCTTTAACTCATTACAGGAGGCTGTTGACTTCGTAGCACAAGAAACACCCTACATAAATGAAATGCACATTGACTTCCTGAACACGCCTGAAGGTCGAGCATACGAGGATGACATCGCAAGTGTCTTCGACTACCAGGGGGCTATCAAGGCAGAGAAAGAGGCAGCAAGAAAGATGCGCTTTAATCTGGACAACATAGGCACTACAGGGTCTTGGTTGAACAACGATGGTGAAGGAGAATACTAATGACCGATACACAAGCAACGGCAGAGATTCCGTATGAACCTGTACCTGTTAGCTCTGGGGACGCAGCAGTCCAGGCGTTAAAGAAGGCGCTACAGGATGTACAGGAGGACATGCGAGGGCTGAATGATCGTAAGCACGCGGCGGTGCAAACCATCGAGGGCTTGGACTTCCGCATTCAAGATCTCGACAATAAGCGGCAGTCCCTTGTTGACGCACTGGTGCTGCTACAGAAGGGAGGGGAACGTGCAAAAGCTCAGAGTGTTAAGTAAAGAGCGCTGTCCTGATTGTGCTGATAAGGGCGAAGACAGGGCGGGTGATAACCTCGCTGTGTACGAAGACGGGAGCAAGTATTGCTTTAAGTGCAAGGCGCACTCACGTCCTGAGAAGTTCACGGCATTGCCGAAATCAGGGATGACAGTGGCGCAGATCGAAGAGCTTCCCGTGAAGTACGACCCCTCTAGGAAGCTATCACGAGAGACAGCGAATCTGTACGAGGTCAGAGGACGTATTGACACCGTGACCGGCCTTGTGCAGAACTTGTACTACCCGTATTACGATATGCAGGATTACGCCAGTGGTTTCGGCTCAGTGTCTGGGTACAAGATACGTACACTCCCTAAAAAGTTCTCAGTAGCAGGGGAGATGCATGGCTGCTTCGGTAGACAGTTACTAGGCACTAACATGGATCGGAAGGCCATTATAACTGAAGGTGAAGAAGACGCTATGGCAGTGTACGACACGCTGTCCAAGAAAGGGAAGCCGCACTGCGTGATCTCTTTACCTAATGGCTCAGGCTCGGTTGACAAGGTGCTTGAGGATATACAGCAGTTATCTAAGTACCCTGGTGTGATCCTGTTCATGGATAACGACGAGGCTGGGCAGGCAGCAGGGGCTAAACTATCAGAGATGCTCATAGGTAAGGTGAAGGGCTTGCAAGTTGTGCATGACTTCACGAACTACAAAGACGCATCCGATATGCATGTAGCAGGCGATGAGCTAGCTATGTGGCAGGCTTTGAAGACAGCTAAGGAGTTCAAGCCAGAGGGTGTTGTAGCAGGCTCTGAGTTCAACGTACAGGAGTTCTTCAAGGAAGAGGCACCTAAAGGGTACGAAGTCCCTTATCCGCTCTTACAGGGGCGTACACGAGGGCTCAGGAAGGGTGAGCTAGTTACTGTGACGGCAGGCTCAGGTATAGGTAAGAGTACCTTGTGCCGGGAGCTAGGTTACAGCTTAGTGAAGGATCACGGTCTGCGTGTGCTGCATCTAGGCTTAGAGGATAACATGGGCGTAGCTCAGTTATCATACATAGCCTTGGATCATAACGTACCCTGGCCTTCACTAAGAGAGAACAGGAACTTACTCACGGAGTCTGAGGTTCAAAGCACGAAGGATAATATCTTTGATAAGATGTTCTTCTGGAGTCACTTCGGGAGCGTGTCCCCTGACTTCCTGATGAGCACGATTGAGTACTACGTGCACACGCATGACGTTGACTTCGTAGTGCTAGATCACTTGAGCATTGTCGTGTCCGGTATGAATGACTCGAACGAGCGCAAAAGCATCGACCTCATAATGACTAAGCTCGCTGAGTTAGTGGTTCGCACTGGTGTAGGCTTACTGAGTGTTGTGCATCTGAAGCGCCCGAATGACAGGGACTTCAATAGCGGTGATGCTGTAACTCTCGGGGACTTGCGTGGATCTGCTGCGCTTGAGCAGTTATCATGGACTGTCCTTAGTCTGGAGCGAGATCAGCAAGCTGAAGATGGTGCTCAGGATTACGCCAAGCTCAGGGTTCTTAAGAACAGAACGTGGGGTTCAACAGGGATCTGCGATACACTCAGGTTCGACACAGAGACAGGCAGGCTGCTATCCAAGGAGCAAGCTGCTACCATGAACATAGACTGGGACTCAGGAGAGGATGAATGTACTGCTGCATAGACATCGAGACTTACTCAGTTCAGGATGACTTTCCTTTGCTGTTCGTGGCTAAGACTGTAGATCAGGGGTGCGAGCACTTCAGTACTACTAGCTTAGTTAAGATGCGTGAGTACCTCGAAAGCCATAAGGATGACCGGCTAGTCTTTCATAACGGAGTGTCATTCGATTGCCCAGCGCTTGAGAAGCACCTGCCAATGCAGGGGTTCTTCACTCCTGATCGTGTGCTTGACACATTGGTACTGTCAAGGATGCTGTTCCCTGATCGCCAGAAGCACGGACTCAGGGCTTGGGGGGAGGATCTCGGTATCTTGAAGGGCGACTTCGACTTCGAGAACTGGGACGGGGTTGTGACCGCTGAGCTTATCTGGTACTGCAAGCGTGACGTTGATGTCACAGAGGCAGTGCTGAAGGAGTGCTTGTTCCGTATAGGCTCGCACAAGAAGGCGTGGAGAACAGCGCATAACTTGGAGTACAAAGTTCGACAAAGTGTGGACAACCAGCAGCCTTTTTATTACAAGAACTCAGAGTTAAAGGAGGCCCTGGCTGCGCTCGAAGGCGCACGAGAAAGTATACAGGACGCAGTGTACCCTACGTTAGAGCCAGTACCGGCTGCTAAGAGCAGGATCAAGCATCCACCTAAGCATCAGTTCAAGATAGATGGTACGCCTAGCGCTCATGCTACGAGGTACTTCCCTGACATCCAAGAGACTGATAACGGGTACGTGTTCAAGCACCCTGTTACGAATGCTGTACTGCCACTGCCGCACACAGAGCCACTGTACACGCAGGAGCCTTGCACTTTCGATAACTTGAAGTACTTGAAAGAGTCTTGGATCGAGCAAGGTTGGAAGCCGTTGAACTGGAACAAAAAGAAAACAGCAGAAGGAGGGTACGAGAACACATCACCTAAGCATCAAGACGATAAAGGAGAGATCGACCCGTGGATAGCTAAGAACGTACCGTACTCTGCGGAGCTGCAAGAGTGGCTAACTCTGAACTCTAGGATCAATGTGCTACGTGGCTGGGAGTCCAGAGGAGTACCAACAATTCATTCTCGTGGTGATTACAGCTCTCTCCAGACTAACGAGAGTAATACGCTGGGTGCACGCACGGGTAGATTCGCTCATAGGAACGTTGCGAACGTACCGAGGATCACATCTCAGTACGGTGATGTTCTGCGTGGTCTGCTCGGGCCTGAGCCAGGGCATAAGCAGGTAGGTTGGGATGCCTCTGCGTTGGAAGCTTGTATGGAAGCGCACGAGATAGCGCACCTTGATCCTGAGTACGCTGATGCGTTAACTGACGGGACGTTGCACGATAGGAATGCTGAGTTATTCGGTGTTACTCGTGACCAAGCTAAGACTTTGAAGTACGCATTGTTGTACGGTGCAAAGAAGGGCCGCATATCTAAGCTCCTGAATATCTCAGAGCGTGCTGCGGATGACATTATTAATCAATACTGGAAGGAGGCGAATGCGTTACTAGAGGTTAAGAACGCTCTTGAGCACGAGTTCGAGAAAACAGGCTGGATCACAGCTATTGACGGTAGGAAATTGCAGCCAGCAAGTAAGCACGCTGCCCTGAACACCAGGTTACAAGGGAACGGAGCCATTGTAATGAAGGTGGCGCTTCTGTGGGCACAGAAGAGCATCAGGGAGCATTACAATCAGGCTGATGCGTACCCGATTATCAGGTATCACGATGAAGAACAGTGGGGCTTCAACCCGGAGACTGCCAGAGGTGATACCATAGGGGCGCTAGGATGCCAGTCCATAACAAAGGCTGGCGAATTACTGAAGGTACGAGTACCCTTAGCGGGTGAGTACATGATTGGAAATAACTGGGCAAAATGTCATTGATGAATAAGAAGAAAAGACAAGGGCACCTGACTGGTGCTATTTCTGAATTGAAAGCGGCTACTTGGTTCTTACAGCAGGGGTACGAGGTATTTACTGCGGTTCTCCCGCAAACAAGAACCGACATGGTTGTACTTGATAAGGAAGGTAAGACCTTTAGAGTTCAGGTGAAAACTGCAACATGGAGTAAAGCCGGTAAATGGAGTTACTTACAGTCTAGGGTTCACCCCTGTAAGTCTACAGATTATGAAGAGGAGGATTTTGATCTATGGTGCGTCGTTTATGATGACGTTATTTGGGTTATACCGTGGAAGGAAGTATTCCACAGTACAACCAACCTATGCCTTGCTGGTTCAAAGCCGGGGTATCAAGGCCAGTGGGATCAATACAAATACTCTATTTAATTAAGGGAAAGTCTATGATGGAAAATGTAAAAGGTGTGATTGACATGGTGTCGAACAACGGACGAGGGTTCCTGCTTAACGGTTGGGATGGCTGGTTCAGTGCTTTTGAACCTCGACAGTTACAAGGCGCGAAGAAAGGGGATTACGTGCAGTTCATGCTGGTACGGAAGCCACGCCCGAACGGTGAAGGTGAGTACATGAATGTTCGTGGTGATTTAACAGTAGTAGAGGGTGGTGGGCAGAGCACTGCAAAGCCTAGCAATCAAGCCCCTGTAACCAGAGATGTGAGCATTAACGTTGGGCACGCTATTAACGTCGCTACTAGCATCGTTGCTGCGAACGTGAACGTAATGGAGGCTGTCTCTGATGAGGACATAGCGAAACGAGTCTTTGCACTCCTACCGCTGGTGTACTCAGAGGCTATGAAAGCTCGTGAGTTAGCTGCTAATAACGGCATGACATACGGTGAAGAGGCTGACTCAGATAACGCAACCGATACAACAACTTTAGAGGAGGCACTTAACGAGGATCTATAGAACTGGAACTTACTGAACGAATACTGATACTGAAAACTAAACACAAGGTTAATTATGATACTTAGAAATGTAGAACTGTACTGGGCGAAACTTGATCCTTCTAACTACGACATGGGCTTCGGTGGCGATAAGCCTCAGTGGAATGTCCAAGTCCGTATCCGAGATAAGGCGCAGGCCGAGGCTGCGAAGGCTGAAGGCTTGAACCTGAAGCTCGATGAGGATGACTCTGGGACTTTTTATAGAGCCTCCTTACGGAAGGACGCCTTGAAAAAGGATGGTACAGCGAACCTACCAGTGCCTGTAGTGGGCAGAGATAAGCATCCCGTACAGGATGTTAGCTCAATAGGGAACGGTACGATAGCGAACGTGAAGGTTCGTGAGTTCGACTGGACCTTTAACAATAAGTCCGGGAAAGGATTCCGCTTGGACTCCATTCAAATTGTGGATCTTATCCGGTACGAGGTAGTTGATGAAGAAGACTTCGACTTCATCGAAGACGATAGCTCACTAGAAGAGGCGCTAGGCGAGCTATGAAAAAGGCAGAGATCTTTGAATCTCTTGGTATAACTACTACTACGGAGCCGCCCCCTTTCGGGGCGGTTGCCGTGGACGCTGACCAGTTAGCGTACTCTTGTGGTTATGCGAACGAGAACGAGACTTTGAATACATGCCTGTTCACAGTGAATCAGTCGCTCAAGAAAGTTCAGCATTTCTGCAATGCAGATGTAATGCGTATCTTTATCAGAGGTAAAGGGAACTTCAGAGAAAGTATGAAAGTAACGCATAAGTACAAAGGGAACCGGAAGACGGAGAAGCCGAAATGGTACACTGAGATTTATAGATATTTAGTTGAAGTTCAAGGGGCTATCCCTGCTCACGGTTACGAGGCTGACGATGCTGTAGCTATGTACCTGTGTAAGCACGGCGATAAAGTTATTCTATCCTCACCGGATAAAGACCTTATCACTGTACCTGGGTGGCATTACGATCCCGGATCTGAGCAAGCCTTCTATGTGAACGCAGAGCAGGCTATGCGATTCTTCTGGGTTCAGATGCTGGCGGGAGATCAGATTGATAACATCAAAGGTCTGCCGCACTGCACATCTGAGTTCGCTGAGAAGTACAATCTCGGAGCTTCCAAGCTTCGTATGGGCGAGAAGCGTGCATTCAAGCTCGTGAACAGCCTAGACGTGCAAGAGCTGCCGGGGGTTGTAGAGGAGGCGTACAGGCTCTGGGGTGAGGAAGAAGACATGACCGATGATTCAATTCGTGCGTACTTCAATGAGAACCTAGACCTTCTGTGGATGTGCAGGAAGCTAGGGGAGAGAGGTTCAGACGTTCATGGAATATAGGAAACTCAGGCCGGTAGATGTAGCTGAGTACCGCAAGCGGCTACTGAAGAAACAGAAGAACATCTGCCCTTTGTGCAAAGATGTTATCAGACCAGAGGAGGCAGCGTTAGATCACGATCATAAGACTGGGCACATCAGAGCAGTATTGCACAGGAACTGCAACGGGATCGAAGGCCGTGTGATCAATTGGACTAGAAGAGTAGGGCGCACAGATCCAGAGACGTATCTCAGGAACTTGCTGAAGTACTGGAAGCGTGATTACACGCACCACCCCCTGCACCCGAATCATGGCAGAAAGAAAAGAAGATACAGAAGGAGAAGAT
>Ga0196895_1000142_pt1 | contig 7689 bp, 18 predicted proteins | sample VirMetDEL_Aug_30_FD_166408 | JGI IMG/M metagenome (GOLD analysis project Ga0196895, IMG submission 166408) | Aqueous microbial communities from the Delaware River and Bay under freshwater to marine salinity gradient to study organic matter... | ecosystem: Environmental > Aquatic > Marine >...
AAGCCTGGTATGGAGATTTTAGAGGACAGACTTGTAAAAGAACTTCCTATAACACAAGTGCTAATGCACACAGTGGAGATGGAACTCCTTTTAGAGGTAACTATGCAGGTATAGGATATACTTATGACACAGATAATGATGTCTTTATAGCACCACAACCTTATAGCAAGTGGGTACTTAATGAAAGTACTTGGACTTGGGAAGCACCAGTTGCTATGCCAGATGATGGTAAACAATATGTTTGGAATGACAACACAGGAGCTTGGGAAGAACTGGCTGAATAATGTCTAGTATAATTAAGGTAGATACAATAGATGAAAAGACACCTACTTCTGGTGTAACCATTGATGGTGTATTAGTCAAAGATGGTGAAGTAGATGGTGTAGATGTTAGTGCTATTACACAAGGTATTACAATAGCAGATACTTGGAGATTGACTGCAAATGTTTCAAATACAATAAATTATATAACGACTAATTTAGAAAGAGTTGATGATGCAAGTTTTGGTTATGTTGGAACAGGTATGACTGAAAGTTCTGGTACTTTTTCTTTTCCATCTACAGGAATTTATATGATAACATTACACGCATCTTGTACAACTAGGTCTATTGGAGATAATAATACATTTCTTAGAGTAAGCACAGATAACTTTACAAGTTATGATGATGTTATAAGATTAGATGGAGATAATGCAAATAGTAGTGATATTAATTATGTATCAAGTGGCACAACTTTTGTAGATGTAACTGATACATCTAATGTAAAAGTAAGAATATATGTGGACCAAAGAGCTACAACTGCTACTTTAATGGGAAATACTGATATAAATAGGTCAAGCATTACATTTATAAGATTAGGAAATACATAATGCCAGATTTACAAGATGCTTTATTATATTTTAATACAGACAAACCACAATGGTATGGTTGGATAGATACTTCTGCTGGAGAAGTTTATAGTAATCTTAAACTAAATGATGAAACTGCTGTTATGCCTACAGAAGAAGAAGTTAATGCAAAGATTGCAGAACTTCAATGGGAAGAAAGTAGAAAAAGTGCTTACGCTTCAATACAAGACCAACTAGATATGCAGTACTGGGATGGTGTCAATGGCACAACTACCTGGGCTGACCACATTGCACAGGTTAAATCTGATAACCCTAAACCTGAATAAATAATCCTGTGATAAAATCCATAGTATGGATTATTTAATTGGTTTTCTTTTAGGTTATTTTTTAAAAGAAACTCTACAATTTATTAAAAGAATAAGTAACTACGATTGGGATAATCGTATGGCTTACGACAAAGAGTGGGATTTTCTATCCCAAGATGACCTTCCATAATGACACATCCAAATCAAGACTTTACACAGAAGGAGTTATTGCAAATGGTCATTGATAGATTAGACAGACTAGAAGAAAAACTAGATAACAAATTGGACAAATCAGAATTTTATAAAGTATTAGGATTAGTTGCCACAGTTATATTAATTGTTGGTAGCTTAACAATGTAATGAAAGCAACAGTAAATTTAAATCAGGTATTACAAGGTGGTTTAGCTGCTCTTGTAGCTTGGTTGTTTCAAACAGTAAATCAATTACAGTCACAAGTGGCTGTGTATATGGTGCAGATACAAAAGCTAGAAGAGAATATTGTAGGTCTAGCTATGAGAGAAAGAGAACTTAACTCTGCTCTAACAGATGTTCTCATTAAGTTAGGTGGATAATGATTGAGTTTCTAGTAGTGATGTGGGTAAGTGTTAAAAAAAGTAAAAGATAATTTAGGTTTAATAGCCACAGCTATAGCTCTTATGGGTTCTGTTGGTGCAGGTTTATCTACTGCTGCTGATATAGTTAACACACTTCAAGGCATAGATGACAGAATGAATCAAGTTGAAATAGATTTTGCAATGTTAAAAGAAAGTACATTTGTACAAAATGATATAGCTGTACTATACGAAAAGATACAACAATTAGAAATGGCTGCACAAAATGTTGGTAGGTTTAATGAAGAGATGGCTGCATTACAAACTAATTTAATGAACTTAGAACAAAATTACTATGATTTAAAGTTTGATACAGAGCAATCTTTAAGAGATAGTGGCTTTGATTTAGATAGATATTACTTACTAGAGAAGTGGGAGTATCAAGACCTTAATGATTCAATGACTAGAATACAAACACAAATAGAAAGTGTTAATCAAAACATCTGGCAGATAGATGATTTAAAGAATAGATTGGCTTGGCTTGAAGCTAACAATCATAACCACTAAGATAAGGAGATGCCAATGAAGATAACAACAAGAGATATATGGGGTGCTAAACCTAACAAAAAACCTTTCTCTAAACTAGGAGAAGTCAAGGGTTTAGTTGTACATTGGTCAGCTTATCCTACTGCTGTAGGCAATATGGCAGAAATGGACCAGTGCAAGACTATACAAAGACTACATCAAGATGACAGAGGTTGGAATGATGTAGCATATAACTTTTTAGTAGGTGACACAGGTCAGATATACGAGGGTAGAGGATTTGGAAATAGAAGTGCAGCACAAGGAGGTAATAATCGTGAAGAAATTAACTACAATAATAAGCATTATGTTGCTGTGTGTTGGCTGGGTGGTAGGAATGCTACCGACAAACCTTCAGATAAAGCTATCGCATCTGTTAAGTGGCTTTATGAACAGGTAGGTGGAGAACTCAGACCACATAGCTCATTCAAACAAACACAATGTCCAGGAGATGCCTGGCGACAGTGGATTGTAGAGGAAACAACACCTGAATTGAGTAACAAATCACCTGATAATGTGTATGTTCCTGATAGTTTTGAAACTAAATTAGATAAAATCCTTGATATACTAGAGGACATACAAAGAAAATTAAAGTTAGGAAAGTTAATACAATGACACCAGAACTAAAAGATATGTTAGAACGAGCAGTATGGACATTCATTGAAGGGTTCATAGGAGCTTTGACAATCAGTCCAATCGTTGGAGTTGACATAAACAATCTACAAATTGCAGCTATTGCAGGTGGTGGAGCAGCTTTATCTGTTATTAAAACATTCGCAAAGAAAAAAATAAGTTAAAGATTTTGTAGCACCAGTTGTCTATACTGTTAGTAACAACAGGAGGACAATATGGCTAAGAAAAAAAAGCCTATAGATTTAGGCAATAACTATTTTAAATCAGGTTGGCAACCATCAGCAGAGTTTGATGAATCGACTGGCCTAGGTGAAATCACACACATTGGAACTGACCCTAATTATAAAAGCAAGTTCGATGATATTCTTAAAGAATGGGGATTCGACCCAGAGCATTATGAAATAGATGGCAAAGTAAAAGCATCATCTTGGAACACACAGCTTAAAGGTGGTACAGTTGAAACCTTCTATGCTTTTAAAGGTGTAGTTAAAAGGAAACATCCGGCACGAGATGAGTGGTTTGACATACTATTAAAAGAAGTATCTAAGAAAAAACCTATCAAGAATAAAAAGATACAGAGCAAACAAGCATTCATATGGACAATGAGTGACTGGCAACTAGGTAAAGATGACCTCGGAGTAGAGAAAACGCTTGAGAGATACGAGAAGGCCCTTGAGAGAGGAGTAGCACAGGTCAAGGCACTAGGTGGCGTAGACGAAATTTATTTGCTTTCTATGGGCGATTTGACCGAAGGTTGTTATGGATTTTATGACTCTCAGCCCTTTAATATATCCTTGACACTGCAACAACAGTATCATCTAGCAAGAAAACTGATAATGAAAACTGTTGACACATTTCTACCCTATGCAAACAAGATTGTATTGTCTGGAGTGCCTGCAAACCATGGTGAGATGGCAAGAAGTGGTAAGGGACAGGTAGTTACATCACGATTAGATAACTCTGACACTATGCACTTGGAGATATGCAATGAAATTATGGAACAGAATCCTAGATATAAGAAAGTAAAGGTGTCTATACCAGATAGTTTCCATCATGTATTAGAAATAAAGAACACAACTGTTGCATTTACCCATGGTCACATGCATGCAGGTGGTTCAGGTCCAGAAGGAAAGATAATAAAGTGGTGGCAAGGACAGATGTTCGGTGATTTACCAGCAGGAGATGCTTCTATTTTAATTACAGGACACTTTCATCATCCTCGTATGATGCAACAAGGAGATAGGACCTGGTTTCAGTGTCCATCTATAGATGCAAGTATTGATTTCACAGCAAGAACCGGACTTTGGTCTAAGCCCGGTGTTCTATGCTTCACTATTGATAAAGATGGTTGGGATAACTACAAGATAGTTTAGACAGAGTACATATGGTACTTCAAAGTTAGTTCTTGATTAGGATGAATCTGTTTTACAGTGATGAGATAATACTTACCTCTACCTTTTACTAACTTACAGTTAGGTTCATCTGTATGATTGATAAAACCTCCCAGCGGTGTCCTTATCAATTCTTTTTTAAACAGTTTCTTCTCATGTGATACACCCAGTACAGTGTTACTACCTATATGTTTAGTACTGAATAATCCTAAGCCATGTATCTTACTTTTTCTAATAGTTAGATAGGTTGGTAAAGGATTATATTTTTTCGACATGAGTTTCTGGTAGAATCTTGTACATCTTTTTATTACCATCAACATCTACTTCCGGATAGTAGTGTTCTTCTAACTTATCAGATTCCCACAACATTTTTATAGTTTTAAATGTCCACATTACAGGGTTTGCTTCTGGGTTTGCAAAGTATACTAACCATACTCTAACCTTGTCTCTCTTTTTATCCTTAGCAATATCGTACATCTTTTTCATCTTCAAGTAATCAGCTTCTTTTAACTTCAAAGTACCTTTTACTTCCATTAAATGTATGAGTCCTTTACCTACAACGACATAGTCTGGTATCAACAGTATGTCAGTGACATAATAGAATAGGTCTAACTTATTTTCTTTAGGGTCAGTGCCTACCTTGAGCCAATCTTTATACTCTACTAAACCACTATCTACTAAGTAGTTTTGCATTGCTTCATCAGCCATATCAGGTACTGACTGTCTCTCTTCATATGTATTTGTGTACTTCATTCTTCTTCTCCCAATACTTCTGTATGTATTTGTAAGTTAGGTATGATACACATAAGTTGCTGTTGTCCGCTAGGTGTTAGTATGCTCTTAGCCATAAACAAGGGCATACCCTTATCATTTTTTCTATTTAACAACTCAGCAATTACCATGCCAGTTGTTGCTTTACTTAATTCGACATTAATCATATCGTCTCCTTTATATATTTTCTACATTCTTTACAGTAGTTATCTTTGATATAGCTTGGTTCTCCATAGATATCAAATTCTCCTATGTCACAACTTCGACATCTCAAAAAATATCTCCTTGTTTCTCTTCCCATTGGGCCTGCTCATCAACGCTCTCTATAAGTGCATGGCATGTTGCATACTCCCACTTAAATGGGTTCTTATCGTCTTGTAACTTGTATCGTAATCCACAGTACAAGTTCCCTTCGGTGTCCGAATACTTTATCTTGTCTTTGCTATCACAAAAGTATGGTGATTTGCATTTAGTATCTGGTGCAACTGGTACATCGAAGTTATATTCTGGATAGAGGTCTTTTAATTTCTTTTTAAATTTATCAATATCAAAAGACTTACCCACATTTTCTAGAGCCATTCTGTTGGGCAGTCAGTATCACCCCATCCAGTCCATCCGCAACCATCATTGTCTTTGTAATTACTACAGCTCCAACTAGGTATCTTGGAAAACTTAGGGTCAGATGCTTTCTTCTCCCTATTGTCTTCAATGTAATCAGATTTACCACACTCCGGACAGTTCTTAGTTAGGTCTATGACTTCACCTAAAGTCTCTTCTATAAGAGCTACATTATCTACTGGTCTTTTTAAGTCAGCAAACAACTGTATAAAGTCTTTGACTTGAGCATCACTCCATTCGTTTACCTCTGTTGGGAAATCAGATTTAGATACCACTTGTTTGTATGCTTTATCCTTAAGAGTTTTTCTTTGCTCTTCGTCTGGACACATATCCTTCAGAATCTCATTAATCTCTTGTGCATTATTAACTGGTTCACCTACATCAAAAGACATGTCCGGTTTAGATACTGCTTCTTCCTGGTCTATAACTATATCCTTCACACGCCCAGTCTTCTCTATTGGTTCTTGTTTATCTTCCATGTAGAAATCATCAGTACCACTCCACAATTCTACGCCTAATCCAGCTCTCATTGATGCTCTTTTGAATGCGTCACTCTCGGCTAGCTTAAGACATTCACCTATCGTTGCTCTCTTTAATGCCGGGTCTTCAACATCTCCTGCTCCTTGATAAACTTTACCATCGATGGTTAGCTTACCAATAGCTCCTACAACTTGGTCATTAATAATTATGGGTTCGAACTCCCATTCATAGTCAACATCAGAATCTCTCAATCTCTCTACATAAACTGCATGGTTTACATACTTACCGAACTTACCCTTCGGCGGGTCTTGCACTACCTCTTCCGGGAATGGTGATAGTAATTTCTTTTTGGTTTCTTTATTCATTGGTTACTCCTCTTCATCTTTAGTAAACTCTATCGATTTACTCTCTAACATCACTGCAAATAGTTCATCTGCTTCTTCTTTGCTATCAGCTTCAACAGTCATACCTATTTCTTGACTAGGTATTTTAATAATCTTAGTAAATTTCTTCATCAGTATTATCCTTAACTATCTTATGTATCATCTGTCTTGATAAGTTAGTCAAGTTACTCAATGCTATAGCACTTACACCATGTTCTTTGTATAGCTTACAAACAATCTGGTTTCGTATAAATGTATAATCGCTTATTGATTCTTGAAATTTATCAAGCTCTTGTGTTGCATCTACTAATCCAGTTAATAGATTATTTTTTTCTTGTTCATCTTTTACAACATGTTCAGATAACAAATTGTCTAGAACAGAAATATTATTTTCGGTCACTGCAATCTCCTTATATTATTTTTTTGTTTATCTAGTTCTTATAAACTAGAATCTTCTCTTTGTGCAATAACAAGGTAAGTAGTACCTTGTACAGAAGTTCCGGTTATTCTTAGCTTCATCTTCTCTACATATCTTTGTATCTCTTTAGTAGAATCAAAGAACATAGGTTTACCATTCAGCAACATAACCATATGTGAACATTGCTCATGCACATCGAGTTTTATTGTACTCATACTTTTATTATAGTCGTCTTGTTTTACAATGTAATGTCTATTTATCAACATGTTTTACTCCTCTAACACACCGGTTATGCGTGCTAATAACAACTCATCTTCAAGTATTTCTTTATATAGATTCTCAAACATCTCTTCCATCTTCACCATCTCCATTTCTTGTGTAATCGTAGGGACTGTATCCATAGATAGCCATGAATGATATATCAAATATCTTCCGGGCATATCTATAACCTAATCTCTTGATAAAGGTATCCCTTCTATCTAGTTTTTCCATTGCTTCAAGTGAATAGTTATATAATTTTCTATTCATTATTATCTTCTTCTTTCAATAGCAATACCTAAATATATAGCTAATAGAATTGCTTGTGTCAAAAGAAATACTTGCTCTAACATTACTTCCCTTTCTTAACACTCTGCATTACAACAATCACTTAAATAAATAAAGTTGTAATACTCATCTTCTAATTGGTAATAGTCTGTATCTTGCCTTTT
>Ga0196895_1000147_pt1 | contig 7583 bp, 7 predicted proteins | sample VirMetDEL_Aug_30_FD_166408 | JGI IMG/M metagenome (GOLD analysis project Ga0196895, IMG submission 166408) | Aqueous microbial communities from the Delaware River and Bay under freshwater to marine salinity gradient to study organic matter... | ecosystem: Environmental > Aquatic > Marine > Coastal...
GGGGGCTTATTGCTTTATCTGCTGTATTCTCTATTATTGTCTTGCCAAAGCTAGTCGCTGTATGGTATCCTGATGTTAGCGTATATGTAGGGTACACTGAAGCTACTGGTGGTCCGTTAGCTTGGTTGTTTGGACCAGACGAAGCTATACAATGGAAGATGGCTAAAGGTTTTGTAATAACTCCACTAGACACACATATCGTATCAGCTATTGTAGGACTCTACTTTGGCGCAGGATTCACTAAATAAGGTATAACACAATGGAATTACTTAAGGCTCCAATCCCAGGTCAGTCTTTGACAGATGAACCTAAGAACTATCCGTGGGAGAATCCACCAGAGATTGTTGATGCGGATGAAGCACTAGCTATGCACATGAGTAAGTTCAATGACCCTGAAGTTATTGACAACATGTTAGACTTGTTAGACTTAGGTTTCCCTGTACGTGCTATGGCAGAGACTATTCTTACAGCTAGTGTTGCTGCAGGGTGGCACAGTATTGATGTAAGTCTTATCATTGCACCTGCTATGCATGAACACATTAAGTCTATCGCTAATGAAGCTGGTGTGAATTACGTAGAAGGTTTTGAGGAAGAAGAGGAAGCCAAGCAAGCTAAAGAGCGTGAACGTATTCGTGCTAAGGTAGCTGCGTCTTTAAGTAAGACACCTGCTGCTGAACAGGATGAAGGTTACGAGATGGCGATGGAAGCGCTGGGCGTACTAGATAAGCCTGAAGAAGAATACGAAACAATGCAAGAAGCTGAAGTAGAGCAAGTAGAAGAAACACAAGAGCCACAAATGCAACGTGGCCTAATGGCACGAGGTTAATCAGATGGCAGGTTTTTGGGCAGGTTTTGGCGAACAGATGTCAGAGCAGATTGAGCAACGCAAGAAAACTCTTGACCGTCTAGTTGAAGAGAATCTTGATAATGCTCGTAGAGCTAAGCGTGAGTTTGGTGAACGCAGTAACATAGCTGATATTGTACTTAAGTCTGCAGAGGCTATCCGTTCTAAGTTTGGCTTAGATGATGCACAGTCGTTAGCTCTTGTAGAAGCGTATGGCGTAGACTTACCTAAGCTACAGGGTACACTAGATGCACGTGATGCTGAACTAAAGAGCAGTCTTGGTGTAGGATATAATGCACAAGACGTTATGTCGTTTACTAACACAACAGAAAAACTAAACTTACCAAAAGGTATGTCCTTAGCAGATGGTGTTAATCGTCTTATGGGTTTGAATGCTAAAGAGTTAGCTAAAGAGAAAGACCCTAAGAGTGAGGGTGCTAAGACACGTAGCTTTATCCGTTCAGCACTGGCATATGATCCACAGCTACAGGCTGCTGAGAAGATGGAAGAACTTAAGGGTCCAAAAGGCTACTCTTATGCGCAACTACTAGAGATGGAAGAAGCTGGTTTTGCACCTGAAGACATCTACGGTGATGTAACACGTGCTGGTGGAGTTACCTATGACTATACAGCATCAACAGCTAAGACTACACGTAATGACTATTCACGTAGACTTTCCAACAAGATATTTGATGCCGATCTTACTAACGATATTAGTTTCTCGTCATATTCTGCTGCAGAAGGTCAAGACAAAGCTGCGCTTAAGGCTAGTGTAACAAACACAGGTGATGCACTATCTCGCTTAGAACGTGAGATTGTATTAGCATTCCGTGGTACTGACATGGCTATGAATGCTTTCCGTAAGTCTGTACTAGATGACATCTATGATCGTGTAGACAATGAAGCTGAACTAGGTACTCTAGCCGAAAGTATTAAGAACGGTAACGCTATCTCTATCATAGAAGCTAAAGGTGGTAGACTTACAACGGAAGACATTGATGCTATCATTGCAGGTGAACGTATTGAAGAAGAAACACCTGTTGTAACAGATGATCTTGAAGAGACTAAACCTGAACCTGTTGTAACACAAGAAGAGACTACACCTGATGTAGCGCCTGAAACATCAACAGAAGCACCTACTCCATCTACACCTTCAGATAGTGAAGCAGCACCCAGCGCAACAGAGACTAGTGTAGACCCTGAAGTAGAGCGCATGGTTAGTGAAGCTATGGAAGCACCTGAAGCAGAGGAAAGCGGTTGGTTCCCTAAAGGTTTAGTAGCAGGTAACGCAGCTACTGTTGCTGCAAGGCTAGAGCAAAACAAGAATGACTTACGTACTAACATGGCTGATGTAACACGAGAAGAGTGGAAAGATATGCCACGCTCTGAACGTAAAGACAAAGGTTTACCAGTACGTCCTATTGATATGTGGTTCGCTGGTGGTGACGCATTTAAAGGGGCACAAGAACCTGCTGAGCAAAAGTCTAAACCAATAATGAATACTTCAGAGTTTGTTGAGGTGTACTTCAATGATATGTTAGACTACTTTGAGGAGGGTGAGGTAGACACTACTGATAAAGAGGACATCAAAGGTGCTGTAGCTTCATGGTTTAGCGATAATGCTGCTAACCTAGAAGTGTCAGGTACTATTGGCACAGAAGAACTTACAGAGATCATCTTTAAAGCAATGAACCCATAAAGGTTAACTATGGCTAATCAATACTCTTACTTTACTCCTGAGTTTATGCAGGACAAGAAGCTGTCTGATCTGAAGACAAACAAAGAGTTTCTTCAGGACGGTATTACCTTCTTAAAGTCAGGACGTAAGGGCTACACAGACGAAGACATTAAAGGTATGTCTGCTGATGATGTAGTATCTGAGGTGTTAGAACACTTCCGTTATCAAACTACAAATGAAGTAACTGTAGCTAAAGACATTTACTTTATGAACGATGATTCAGTAGACATTAAACAGCGTGAGTCTTTTGGTAGACTTATGTTTGCTTTTGATAATGCTAAAGGCGAAGGTCTGTTTGACAGAGGTGGTGAGAAGATTGGTGACTACTTAGGTGGTACGCTATCAGCACCCTCTACTTATGCCTCTGCTGTAGCAGGTATAGGTAGTGCAGGTACAGGTGCTGCAGCTATCCAAGCAACTAAAGCAGGTTCTCTTGCGGCTCTACGTACAGCAGGTAAGAAGATAATTAAGCGTAGTCTTATGGCTGGTATGGCAGACGGTGCAGTAGGTGCAGCGTTTGAGTATGGCAATCAGAAAGTACGTGAGAGTGCTGCTGAAGACCTAGACATGAAGTATGAGGTAGACAAAGGCGCAGTAGCTCTTAGTGGTGCGCTGGGCTTTGCTGTAGGCGCTGGGACATACGGTGCAGGTGCAGCCTTGCAACACCGTGGAGCTAAGAAGCTAGCTGAGACTATTGATCAAGGGCGTGTAGCTAACGCAGATCGTGTTAAGGAAGCTGCAGCTATTGCAGCACAGAAAGTCAGGGATGCTGCTAAAGACCCTGCAAAGAAAGCTAAGTTAGAAGCTGCAACAAAGACAGTCTTACAAGCTATTGATCCTAATCTTGTACGTGAAGGTAACCTAGTTAAACGTTACCTGCTAAGCAATGATCTACCTGAAGGTGTTACTGGTGGTTTTAGTCAAGAGACAATACAGCGTTTATCTGCTGCATCCTACGAGCTAGCTGAGCGTATTGGTGCAGACATCAGTAAGCCTAATGTCCGTATCACTGAAGTATTAGCTGAGAACATTGGCAAGAACAAAGAAGTATTCACAGACGTAGCTAAAGAGTATGGCTTGACTCCACGTCAACTATCTGCTGCTTACGCTGCTGAAGTGTCACAAGCTGCTAAGATACTTGCTACACAAAGCGCTATCTCTAAGTCAGCTAGACGTTCACAGCTAGAAGCTTTGTCTAAGAAAGTTGATGATTTGTTTGAAGCAGGTATGGCTCCTGCTAAAGCTGAAGACTTAACAGAAATAGCCAAGGCTACCAAGAATACACAGAGTGTTATCTGGAAGAGCTTCAAAGACCTTGAAAACGCTAGACGTATGTTCATGACTTCTCAACCAGCTACAACTATGCGTAACAACATATTCTCTGTAGCTATGACAGGTATCGACATTGTAGATCAACTCAATCAGTCTGTACTTAATACAGTAACTAAAGGACGTAAGTCTGGTGGTGCTACATTCCGTGGATCACTAGATAACTTGAAGTACCTTACACGTGATAACTATGTAGCTGATGCATTGGTTACTATGCTACAGTCTGAAGCACCAGAGAAGTTCCAGAAAGTTTTCTTTGATGCTGCATTAGTTGAATCACACGTAGTTAAAGATAGTGTGTTATCTAAGGTAGGTGCTGCAGCCAACACACTTAACACTATGTCAGACTTCGTAGTTAAACGTGCTATCATTGCTGGTAACATTGACCGTAAGCTTAAGCAGATGGGTAACGAAGAGCTAGGCACTAGTGTCATGGACATGCTGCGTAAGGGTACAGTAAGTCAGTTACCTGATGATATACTTAACGATGCACTAGATGAATCACTAGCGTTTACATTCCAGCGTAGGTTTGGTGGTAAAGATGCTAGCGGTATGAACAAAGCTGCAGCAGATACAATCAAGTATATTCACAACTATGGTCTGACTACTATTATCCCATTCCCTCGCTACCTTGCATCACAAGCTAAGTTTATAAGTGACTACACAGGTCTAACTATTCTACGCCGTGGTATTACAGGGGCTACTACTGAAGAGTCAGCAAAATTTATGACTGGTGCTTTGGTGTTCGGCGGTCTGTACATGACACAGAAAGAGAATGTCGCTAAAGGCTTAGAGTGGTTTGAAATTGAAGGTGATGACGGTAAGACATACGATGGTCAGTCAGCGTTTGGCCCATTAGCTGCACAAGTATATATAGCTAACTTATTTGCACGTGTTACTGAAGGACAACCTATTAAATCTGGGACAGAAATCGGTAAAGATTTAACTAAGATATTAGGCGGTACAGAGTTCCGTCCTGGTACAGGTTTTATAGACAATGCTCTAAGAGCAGCAGAATCGGGTAACATTGAGCCTGTACTGAATCAAGCATTTGATTACTTAGGTTCGTTTACGTACCCTGCAGCAGTCGTAAAAGACTTCTATGGGCAGTTTGATCCACGTTCTTCTTACTTACCTGAGACACGTGATGCATCAGTCTCTATTGTTGAGTTGTTTGGTTATGATATTCCTATGTCAGCTATACAACGTTTTACACGTCACCTTCCAGACTTTGATAGTGACAAGATCAGTAAACAACTAGAAGATTCACTAGGTATTAGTATTGCACCTGATACACTTGCTAAGTTCTTAGAGTTTGCTAACTCCTCTACACGTACATACTACCAGACGCAGTACACTAAGGATGCTGATGGTAACAACATGCGTCAGGATGCTATTCGGTTTGACATCTTTGGTGATGGGCCTATCAAGATGCAAGACCCTATCGTTAAACAAATCACAGGTTTTGTAGGTAGACCGCCAAAGAATGCATTGCAGCGTGAGATGTCTCGCCTACAGATTGACCCATTCAAGTTATACAATCCTTATCGTGAAAAGAACCAAGCACTAGAGTTATTTACACAGCAAAAAATGCAAGGTAATCTAGCTGCGTTTGCTGAAGTGTTTATGCAATCACCTAACTACACTAGTGCTTCTAATGATGCAGACAAGCGCACACGTTTAACTGAGTTCCTTAAGGGTCAGATACGCACAGCCCGTGAAGACGCTAAAGATACACTGGTACGCATGGCTACTATACCTGAAGCTTCACGTGATTATGAGTCGTATATACGTGGTGAGTTCAATGCTATGAGTAAACAGCAAAGCACTAACGCTGAGCTAGCATGGGAACAGATAGGTGGTAAGTATGGCTACGCTGGTATGAACATCAATGAAGTGTTTGATGCAGTGGATAGCAGTACTGATCTTGAACCTAAAGAGAAAGAGATATACAAGACCAACATAAGGAAGTTGTATATAGACTTAGGTAAGAACTACGGAAGTTTTGTTAAAGACATAACACAATAAGAAGAGGGGCCAAGCGGCCCCTTTACTTTTTAATACCGTGCATTGATGCACTTCGTTCTGCCCACATCTGCACCTCTATTAAGTTCTTCAGTGCTTCGTGTTTCTCTTCTGTGCTGTGTAAGTTATCTACTATGTATTGCTGTAGATTCCTAACACCTTCTTGTAACCCTGCCCTAAACTGCTTATGTCTCCCAGAGATGAATGCTTGTGCTTCTTTCTCTAGACTCATATACCTTCCTTCATAAACACCTTTACCCATTGTGCACAGATGTCACTACGTATAATGTCATCCACACCAAACTCTACAACAGGTACAGGTATCATGTGTTTCTTTGCTAGGTGAATTACTTTAGACAGACCATCGCCTTCCTTCAAGTCTGACTGTTGTATATCACCATTAAGTACTATTGTACTACCTTCTCCTACACGAGTCAACAACATCTTTAGTTCGTGCGTAGTAATGTTTTGTGTTTCGTCTACTATGATGAAAGCATTGTCAAAGCTACGCCCACGCATCAAAGCTAGAGGAGCCATTTCTACATTGTTGTTCTTGATGGCTGTCTCTAGTGTACCTTTACCCCAGTGTTTCTCTAGCACGTCAAGCACAGGTAAAGCCCAAGGGTAAACCTTCTCTTCCAAACTACCAGGTAGGAACCCAATGTCTTTACCTACAGCTACGTGAGGACGTGTGATAACGATCTTGTCAATCTCTTTGAGCGTGTACAAGTCTGCTGCATAGGTAGCCGTTACGTAGGTCTTACCAGTCCCTGCTGGACCTAATACAAAGACCTGATTGTACTGCTTTAGATGGTCAAGAAACTCTTTCTGTTTATCTGTCTTAGGTACAAGCCCTGATGTTTTCTTGTTAGCTGCACCTTTATAGTTTGTCTTTCGGCGTGACCGTGTTTGTTTTACTGGTGGCTCAAGTGCGTTCATTAGCTTTCCTTAGATATGTTATAGCTCTTTCTATTCGTTCTATGTCATCCTCAAAACATCCCAATGCTCTGTTACATCTATGACATAACCAACCTCTAAACTTTTCTGTGTGATGATCGTGATCTACCACCCAAGCGCCGTTTTTAGAATTACCTGCTCCTGCACTAGACTCTTCATTTTTATTACATATAGGACAGCAGTAATCTTTAGAAGGGAGTGATACAGAGTTACGTATTTTTGATCTGACTTTACTTAATTCATTGTTGCATTTTTTACATTCAGGTCTTAAATAATTAGAACCTCCATGAAAAGAGAAACAGTCTACGGGTAGTTCTAGAGTACACTTATTACAGACTTTTGTATCTTTGTCTTTTCTTATAGAGTGTTTAGTGCTAAACAAATCTAACTGCATGGTATCTCCTCGTTAAAGAAAAGCCCAGCGCCTTAACGCTGAGCCTTGTAGTCTTAGTCTGCTTCTGTGCCGATAATTAGTTCTTTACCTGCTACATAAGCATCTGTGCCTTTCTCAATAGCATATTCACCTGCTGGTACTGCTACATCTTTGACAACACCTACCGTAACCATAAAGGCTACAAGAGTTGATACTACTGTTGCGAACATATTATTCTCCTTCTATATGTTTCTCTAGTTCTTGGTAGCCACCGATGTAGTCGCCACCTATTGTCCAAACTTGTGGTACTGTACGTA
>Ga0196895_1000153_pt1 | contig 7416 bp, 6 predicted proteins | sample VirMetDEL_Aug_30_FD_166408 | JGI IMG/M metagenome (GOLD analysis project Ga0196895, IMG submission 166408) | Aqueous microbial communities from the Delaware River and Bay under freshwater to marine salinity gradient to study organic matter... | ecosystem: Environmental > Aquatic > Marine > Coastal...
CAAACTAAGAGGCGCAAGAAGAACAGACTTATTTATAAACGAGTGTAATAATGTTAGCTTTGATTCTTACCAACAATTAGCAGTTAGAACATCAGGCAACATTTGGTTAGACTACAATCCTGCTAATTTATTTTGGGTAGACAAAGAACTAATAGGACAGCAAGATGCGAACTTTATAACCTTAACTTACAAAGACAACGATAGTCTACCTGAATCCATAATCAAGGAAATAGAGAAAGCAAGAGAGAAAGGTAAGACCTCAACCTATTGGGCTAATTGGTGGAAAGTATACGGACTTGGACAAGTAGGTAGCTTAGAGGGTGTGTGTATTCCTGATTGGAAACCTATAGACCAAATACCAAATGAAGCGAGATTACTTTGCTCAGGCTTAGACTTTGGTTATTCTGTAGATCCCTCAACTATTATAAGACTATACAAATGGAATGATGCTTATATCTTTGATGAGGTATTGTATCGTAAGGGTATGTTAAATAGAGACCTTAGCTACTTCATTAAACAAAACGAGATACGAGAACACATATACGCAGATAGTGCAGAGCCTAAGTCTATTCAAGAACTAAGAAACTATGGACACAAGGTATTCCCTGTATCAAAGGGTAGAGATTCTATAGTCTATGGGATAAACCTAATCAACCAAAACGAAATCTACATAACAAGCCATTCTAAGAATCTAATAAGAGAGCTACAAGGCTATGTATGGGATAGAGACAAAGAGGGTAACAATCTACAAAAACCTACAGGTACACACCCTGACTGTATTGATGCAGCTCGATACGCTTTAATGATGCAGCTAAAGAATCCAAACAGAGGACAGTATGCAATCAGATAGTTTCTAAAACTTTATTTTTTTACGTTATATATATATGAAAGTAGAGGTTTATATCCCAGACACTTTAAGTGAGATCACTTTAGGTCAATATCAAAAGTATCTAAAGATACAATCTGAGAACGAAGATGAGAACTTCTTAGCTATTAAAATGATAGAAATATTTTGTGGACTAAGAGGCGATACAATAATGGCTATGAAAGCTAAAAGCATAAAGGACATAACAACAATCCTTTCTAATATGTTTACAGAAAAACCTCATCTAGTCAAAGAGTTTAAAATGAATGGTAGAACTTATGGCTTTATACCTAAGCTAGAAGATATGTCATTTGGAGAATATATAGACTTAGATACTTACATAGGAGATAGTGATAATCTACACAGAGCTATGGCAGTTCTTTACAGACCTATCAAACAAAAATATGAGGACAAGTATCTAATAGAAGATTATCAAGGAGAAGAAAGTGATATAATGAAGTCAATGCCGATGGATGCTGTATTAAGTTCCATACTTTTTTTTTATCATTTAGGGATGGACTTGTCTCAAGCTATGATGAGCTATTTGGAGGAGGAGGAGATGGACATAGTGCAACAGCAAATTTTGGGAGAAAATGGGGATGGTATCAATCACTTTTCAGCCTCGCTCAGGGAGATATTAGGAGATTTGAAAATATCACTAAACTAAACATACACACCTGTCTTTACGCTTTAAGTTTTATGAAAGACAAAGCAGAGACAGAATCAAAACAAATGAAAAGTAAATTTAACCGATGAATCAAGGAGTAAGAGGCTATTACCAAATCACAGACACCATTAAGACTAATCTCTTAAATGATGAGAATGTCAATACTGTAACAACAGGCGATATATTCGATATAGACTTATCTAAACAAACAATCTTTCCTTTAAGCCACATAATAGTAAACAACGTAACAATCCAAGAACAAGTCCTCAACTTTAACATTACAGTTATGTGTATGGATATAGTAGATCAATCAAAGGATGAAACAACAGACATCTTTAGAGGCAACAACAACGAGCAAGATATTATAAACACACAATTAGCTGTAGCAAACAAATTAGTAGGTCTTTTAAGTAAAGGAACTTTATACCAAGACAAATATCAATTAGAGGGAGATGCTTCTTGTGAGTTCTTTTATGAAAGGTTTGAGAATCAAATGGCAGGTGTAGCTTGTACGTTTAATGTATTAATCGCAAATGATATAAACGTATGCAGTTAAAAGAAACAAAAGAACATTTAAATAAGTTTGGGAAGTTTGTAATACAACAAGCTAGGTCAAGACTTACAAAGGGTAAAAAAAACGTAAATAAAAAACTATATAACAGCTTAGAATATTTACCTTATCAAAAAGGGGATATAGTAGGTGTAAAGTTTTTTATGGAAGATTATGGTAAGTTTGTTGATCAGGGTGTAAAAGGAGCAAACCCTAATAGATTACCAAAAGGATCAAAAAAATATGGTCAACAACAAGCACCAGATAGTCCTTTTCAATTCGGCAAAGGTAGAGGGGGAGGATTAAGAAAAGGTCTTACAGATTGGATAAGACAAAGAGGTATAAGAGGTAGAGACAAGAAAGGTAGATTTATCACAAGAAAAAGTTTACGGTATATGATGGTAAGAAGCATATATTTATCAGGTATAAAACCAAGTATGTTTTTTACTGTACCTTTTCAACAAGGGGTTAAGAAACTACCAAAAGAATTACAAGAAAAATTTGTAACAGATCTAGAAAATATAATATTTGAATAATGGCTAATATACTACTAAGAAGTCCTAAATACCTAACGATAACAACAGGCTCACATCTGTCAGCTAAGTTAGAACTTACTATTGATGGTACATTACGTTACACTATTATAAAAAATGCTGTAAGCAACAGAACTGTATTTGAACTATCAACTTTATGTAGAGATTATTACGATCCTAATTATGGTGGAGCTTCAGGCTCTAACTTTGATACAGTAGCTATTTCAGCAACTTGGTATGCTTATGATGCAGTAGATGGAGGAGGTAGTCAGTTAGCAACATCAACTGTAACCCACACAGGATTTTATGGATATACTTATTTTTCTCAAGGTGTCGGTGGTAATGACATTGACCCAGATGATTACGAGTTAACTAACACAGGCGATTCAAGAATTGTTTACTTACCTGAAAACACAGCAAGTTTTGTGTGGGATATGAACTCAGGCTCGACCTCTAAAACAACAATAAGTACTACAGCAACAAGTGTTACCTCAGCATCAGGTCAATACACTTGGACAATACAAAGAATCTGTAGTGCTAAATATAGTCCTGTACAAATGAGGTTTATAAATAAGAATGGCGCACCACAAGACCTTTATTTCTTTTTAAAGTCATCCGAAAGTATGAATACTAAAAGCGAAACATTTAAGAGAAACATATTTAAGTATGCTACATCTAATTATGAAGAAGAAGATCATCAAACAACAGTATTTAACAAAACAGGCAAGAAACGATATACATTAAACACAGATTACATAGCAGAGGCATACAACGAAGTAATAGAAGATGTTTTATTAAGTGAATATGTATGGATAAAATATGAATCTACTGATGGAAACAGATGGAGACCTGTAATCGTTAACACAAGCTCTTTACTTAAAAAGACATCATTAAACGATAAGTTAATTCAATATACATTAGAGGTAGAAGAAGCTAACGACATTATCAATAACATAGTATGAGGCGTGAAGTTCAACTATATATACAAGATACTCGAGTTGATTTATTCCAAGATGAGACAATTAGTATCACAGATTCTATACAGAATGTTCAAGATATAAGTGTAGTATTTACACCTTTTTCTAAGCAGTTTAATTTACCTGCATCTTCAACAAACAACAAGCTATTTAAACACTATTACAACTTTGATATCACAGGTGGCTTTGATGCCAGATTTCAAGTTGCTGCAAGAATTGAGATAAACCACACTCCTTTTAAATCAGGTAAATTAAGATTAGATGGAGTTAGTATGAAAAACAATAAACCTCACACTTATAAGGTTGTTTTCTTTGGAGAGCCTAATAGCTTAAAAGAATTATTTGCTGATGAAGATTTAAGTGCATTAAACCCTTTATCTACATATGATATAAAAAGCGATACAGTAACAGCAGATGTAAGACAAGCATTTAGAGTAGGTTTACAAAGCACAGGAATAGATGCAACAAATACAGGTAATCGTAATATAGTAGTACCCTTGATTAGTTTAGAAAAATATTACACTTACGATACGCCAAGCACTAACGAGTTAAAAAACATAAATTGGACAATCTTAAGAAAAGATCTAAAACCTGCAATAAAACTTAAGCGTGTAATAGAAGCTATTGAAACACAGTATAACATAGACTTCAATATGGCTGATGAGGGTAGTATTAAGACATTCTTTGGGAGTGATATGTTTGATGAATTATATCTCTGGTTACATAGAGAAAAAACACCTTATACTGCTCTAGATGAAACTACAAAATATTTTGGTATTAACTACACATCTTTAGGGGTAAAGCAAACGTTAAATAATTATACTTATTTAGGTGGATCAGGGGATGTATTGTCTGGGGGTAAACTTACAATAAACGAGGGAGAGTCTTTTACATTAAGATTTCGATTTATAGCTAGTGCAGCAAATGTTCCAATAGAAATAATTTCTAGAGACAAAACAACAAACGAATTGCTAGGGGTACAAAACAGGCAAACAACGAGTACAGCTATGGTAGTAAGATTTCAAGGCTTAACAAGTGGCAACCTATCAGCTCGAGTATTTGATCCTGAAATCAGGTTTAATAACAATACAAGTCAAGCCATATCTTTTACAGCCTTAAACACCTTAGCTAACTTTGGCTTACAAATAGATAAAACTGTCAATGGCGTAACAACACAGCATTACTATGGTAACAATGCTTTTCAATTAGCTTATATGATTTTCATACAAGACTATTTGCCTAAGATGAAAGTTATAGATTTTTTAACAGGTTTATTTAAGATGTTCAATTTAGTTGCTTACACTAAAAAAGGTAGTTCACAAATATATGTACAGACATTTGATGACTATATGACTTTAGGAGTAGAGAGAGATATAACAAAATACGTTGATATAACACAAAGCACTATAGACAGACCTGTTCCTTATAATCAAATAAACTTTAAATATTCTGATCCTGTTACCCAAACAAGTTTGAGGTTTGTTAATAATTATGCTCAAGTATTTGGAGATTTAAGATACTCAGCTCCTGAAAAATATGATGGTCAAGCATTTAATTTAGATGTTCCTTTTGAGAGAACTGTATTAATTAATTTAGTAGATGATCACGGAAACGAAACAAATAATATTGAGTCTTGGTGGGTTGATGCAGACAGTAAAACAACTTTAGGAAAACCATATATATTTTTTAATAGAGTAGTTAATTCAAGTACTTATACAGTAACCTCATCACATTACACAAGTTACAATGCACCCTCTAACGTATCTAGTAATGAAAACCACACCTTAAACTTCGGAGCTGAATATGATGAGTTTAATGGAGATATAAATAGTAATAGTCTGTTTAGTAGATTTTATCAGCAATACATTGTGCAAACATATAATCAGAATGGTAGGATTATCAAAATATCAGCTCATCTACCTGTAAGTTTTATTCTAAACTATAGTGTAAATGATACTATAGTAATTAATGGACAAGAGTATTATATAAACACAATACAAACAGACCTAACGACAGGTAAATCAGAATTAGAATTGATAGTAAAAAAAGTAGCATATACAAATAGTGTATTAACATAATGATAAAAAATATATTAGACTTATTGCCTTATGCAAAAGGCGAAACAGAAAACATAAAAATAGCTAAGGGTAAATACAAACACCCTGAAAGCATAAAGGAAGTGTATAAAAATTTTAAAAGAGACTTATGGCAACAATAGTAGAAGCAGAAATTAAGCTGACAGCAGAAAAAGCTATTAAGCAAGTGAAAGAACTAAAACTAGAATTAGAAGAAGTTAAGAAAGAGCTTAAAGAAAATGAACAAACACAAAAGAAAGCTGAAAAGAGTTCTAGGAGTTTTGGTAAAGCGTTAGGCGAAATAGGTAAAGCAGGAGGAGTTATATTTTTAGTGCAAAAAGCATTTGAGTTATTAAAAGGTGCAATAGAAAGCAATCAACAAGTTGCTGACACCTTTAAGGTTGTCATTGGTACTATCAATCAAGTATTTGTAGAGATATCTAAAGTATTAGTTGATGTCTACAATAATGTAACTTCTACAACAGATGGTTTCGATGCTTTAGGCAAAGTAATGGGTGGTATATTAGATGTAGTTTTAACACCTTTTAAATTAATTTGGAGTGGTATTAAACTAGGCTTACAAGAAGCTCAGTTAGCTTGGGAAGAATCTTTTTTTGGAAGTGGAGACACAGAAACTATAGATAGACTTAACGAATCAATTAAACAGACTAGACAGGACATAGGGGAAACACTAGACACAGGTGCAGAGGGTTTAAAAAATATTGTTGAGAATTTTGGAGAAGCAGTTTCAGAGGTAGGCGAAGCAGGAAGTCAAGTAGTTGAGGGTGTTGGAAAAATAAGCATTAAGTCAATAGCAGAAAATGTAAAAGCTAATGTACAATTAAGAAAGTCTGCTGAAAGAGCAAGAATAGAAAATCAAGGTTTAATAGAAGAATACGACAGACAAGCAGAGCAACAAAGACAAATAAGAGATAACGATTTAAAAAACATAGATGATAGAATAAAAGCTAATGATGAATTAAAAAAGACACTTGAAGATCAAAAAGAAAAAATGCTTGAAAACGTTGACTTGATGATTCAACAAGCACAAGCACAATTTGACTTATCTGGTAAAGAAGAAGATTATTTAGCCTTACTATCTGCAAAAAACGAAAAGAAAGCAGTAGAAGCGCAAATAGAGGGTTTTCTGTCAGAACAAAAATCAAATGCTACAGCGTTAGAAAAGGAAAAGTTAGAATTAGAGTTAAGTAGTGCAGATGCTAAAGCAGAAAGACAAAAAGCAGAAAGAGATTTTAATGCTGAGATGCAAGAGAACGAAGTTACAAGAATACAAACAATGATAGACAATCTTGAAAAAGAAAGAGTGGTTGAGGAAAAGAGATTGCAAATGAAAGTTAATTCTTATGAAAAAGGAACTCAAGCATTTCAAGATGCACAAGATGAACTAATAGCTTACCAAGAAGCAACAGACAGACAACAAGTAAAACTTGAAAAAGATTTAGGTAAATCAAAAGAAAATCAATTTAAACAGACTTTAGGAAACTTAGCAACTATAGTAGGTAAAAACTCTAAGTTTGGTAAAGCTATAGCAATAGCACAAGCAATCCAAGATACTTATGCAGGTGCTGACAAAGCATTAGCACAGGGTGGTATATTTGGATTCATTGGTGCAGCAGCAGTAATCGCAACAGGTATTGCTAATGTTAAAAAGATTGCCTCAACTAAACCACCTCAACCACCTGCAGGTATTGGAGCAAGAGCATCAGGAGATGTAACACCTGCTATTTT
>Ga0196895_1000165_pt1 | contig 7209 bp, 6 predicted proteins | sample VirMetDEL_Aug_30_FD_166408 | JGI IMG/M metagenome (GOLD analysis project Ga0196895, IMG submission 166408) | Aqueous microbial communities from the Delaware River and Bay under freshwater to marine salinity gradient to study organic matter... | ecosystem: Environmental > Aquatic > Marine > Coastal...
GCTCAAATAAGGGCTTGGCTAACTGCAAAACGATATGAGATTTTACCAATTTAAAACGGAGCTTCTAAAATATTTAATAACACTTTAAACTAAAAATCATGAAAAATTTCACCGAAACAAAAATGAAAACAAAAAACATAACCCAAATTATACCCTTTTCAGGGCATTATATGATGTATAAATCAGACCTTGACCCTGGTGAGATACTATTTATCCCTACGGTAGCATTAATCTGCTTATCAGATGGAGAAAATGATGAAAGTGTTGCATTTCAAGTGGTTGATGCATTAGATGTAACACACCAGCATTTTGTAATGCTCGATGAAGGACAACTTGACAAACCTGATGTCATTGGTGTTGATATGAATGGTGTTAAGTATAAGGAATATCTTAATCAAAAATAACCTTGCTCAATTTTCAAAACAGCCCCGGAGAAATCCGGGGTTTTGCTATTTCTGGAAAACAGGCAGAGACGTATCAGCAACAAAGCGGAAACCAGAGGCCCGATACCCATGAGTTATAGCCCGATATATAAGATCCTTACCAATGCCCGTTTCCCGGGAAGCCTCCTTAATGCTTTCAAACTTAGCGACAGCCCTACCCGCGCGATCTATCTGGCGGACGTTCACATATTTAATATTTCCTTTTCTGGATGGTAGCCACTTGTCTATTGTCCACTCAGACACCCCAAAGGCTTTAGCCAAAACAGATACTATCCTGTGATTGGCTAGCCTGTTTAGATAGGCCATATAGACAGCAATACAGATAGCCTTTACCATCGCTTGCTCAGACATAGCAAATAGAGCCATATCGCTACACATAGGGCACACAATATCCCGGTACAGCCCTTTTAAATCCTCTCCGTGTGGCCTTGCGTCAATCCTCGCCCAGTCCTGTATTTCCGTCCTCATATATCTCCTTAAATGGTTCAAATATTCGCTTCATCTTTTCCCAGCTTCCTGGGCAGTCGCACAACCTGGTAGATCTACCGCCTACGCTGAAATGGTTATACACATATACCAAGTTGCTCCATTGCTCCTTTCGGTAGTATTCACCTACCTTCCCATGCCATGCTTCCGGTATTATCCAAACTCTATCCATAGTTTATAACTCTGCTGCGGCATCTGCTTTTATTCTCTCATTCCCTGCATTGACCACCTCTACGGGATCATTGTAGACTCTAATTCTATCTATCCGGCTATTGATAGCCGCTATTTCCTGCTGTAAATTGGTGGCTATTGAATCCGTCTTACTGTCTAGGCTCTTTGAGATAGCCCCTAGCCCCTCATAGATGCGCGAGATTGACGTGTTTAGCTCTTCCCTTGTAATACCACTGGAGATACTTTGGAGCGCCTGGGGCACTTGTAGCGGCTTGTTAACGTCAACTCCCAGCGCGCCTCCCTCGGCAAACTTTACCCCATTTCCCCCAAATGAATTAATATTACTGGCAATCACCCGTTTTACAGGGTCGAACTTATGGACGTTCCCCCGAAGCGAGTCTAGCTGTGGTCTAAACAGTTTTGTTGATTTTCGGTTGATGATATAAGTCTCTCCCCCGTTCTTTAGCTTGTACTCGCCACCTTCAGCTTCTACGGCTGTTCCATTAAAGGAAGCCTTTACCCCTCCGGCTGTATGTCGTGGCCCTTGGATGACCCCTTCAGTGGGTATTCTTGGGCTAGATCCCTGGATGTCTGGCAAGGATGATGTACCAATGACATCCGCACCCGCAGCGATAAAGTTACCAACAGCGCCACTAAGCGCTCCCCCTTCCTCAAACCGCTGCGCCTCGATGATTGCCAGCTGTACTGCCGTAGCGATGCCAGCAGCTACCGCAGCTGCTGGCCCAGCTGGTGAAGCTAGTGCCCGAACTACGGCTAAAGCCCCCTGTATAATAGCCTCTTTTCTAGCTATCTTTTTTCGCTCAATAGCTTCCCTTCGCTGGATAGATCTTTCTTTAGCTGCCCTGTTCCTATCAATAGACGTTAGCTTGTCTGAAAGCTCCTGCCTTAACTGCTCTTGTTTTTCAGCGTTCCCCTCGGCAGCGGCTATTTGCTTCTCATACGACTTTCTTGTAGACTTTTCCTGCTGCTCAGCACTAGCATCGGCCCTGCTGCGTTCCAAATCTATCTGTGCATCAACACGCGCTCTTTCACCCTCAATAATATCCTGGCCGATAGCTCCTGCAAAGTCAAAAGCACCTTGTATTAATGCATCTTTAGCTGCCTTTTCTATTTCCTCTATCTCTGCGGCCCTTTGCCTCGCATTTCTTATAAGTTCATCGTTTTTCTGTTTGTCTATTCTTTTTTCTACATCAGCTAAGTCTTGTGCTAGTTTTGTAGAATCTGAGACTAACGTTTTTGCTACTCCCAGCCTCTTATCGGCCCCGTCTTTATCGACTTGCAGTAAGTCAGATTGGAGCTGTTTTTCTAGGTCTGTTAATTGTTTATTTAGTTGCTCCTTGCGCCTTGGATTTGTTTCACTTGCTAGCTCTAGTTGTATACGCTGCCTTTGCAGTTCTGCGGCATCCTTTAGCGCTTCCTTCCTTCGCTCTGTTTCTTTGTTTATTACATCTAATCTCTTGTTTACATTTTCTTGCAGGATGCGAAGTTCTTCTGCCCCCGCTGCTTCTAAATCAGCATTAAGCTCTCCGCCCAGCTCCTGAGTGATCTGCTTCCTGAGCGTTACCAGTTCTATTTCTTGCGCCTGTGTTAGCTGTTTTCTAGTAGTGCCCAGGTCGGTAATTACCTTGCTGTATGTATTCCGGATAGTGGCGGCATTGGCCTCAATCTCTTCAGGGCTTCCGGTGAGGGCTGCTATCTCAGCATCGCGCCTAGCTTGCGCGTCTGCTATGGCTTGATTTATGGCAGCATCACGGTCGCTGGAAATACCTTCAATCTGAGTTACCAAAGATTGGCGAATGATGAAGCTTTGCTGTTCAATCTCGTTAGGGCTTCCCGTCAGCAAAGCTATCTCATTGGCTGCGGCCTGCTGTGCGCGCTCGATTGTCTGTGCGAAGGAGTTTATGCGGGCTTGTTCAATCTCTCCCAGCGATACCCCTAACTGAGCTTTTATTAATGCTTCTTGTCTACGTATCTGTTCAGGATCTCCCACCAGACCAGAAATGTCGGAATCTGCGCTAGTCTCTGCCTGTACTACCTGGGCATCGAACTCGTTTGTGATAAGTCCCGTTTCGAGCTTGCGTATATTTTCTAGGGCTTTCTTTCGTGCTTGTATAATATCTTTTTCAGAATCAGAAATACCTAAAGCGACCCCACTACCAAAGTCCTTGCCTAAATTGAATCCGGTATCTTTAATGCTTGTCTCTTCTACTTTCGTAGCCTTATCAATCCCCTCCTGTAATTTGGCTTGGAAATCATCAGCTTGTGCGTTCGTTATTTGCCCCTTTTCCAATGCCGTTACTATCTGATCATTTACTTTGTCACCTATTTGGCTATCTCCCTGAGCTATGGCATCCTCTATGGCATTATTTAAGTCTAGTGCGGTCTTAGCATCAAAGCCCTTATTGAAGGCATCGCCAGCACCCTCGCCAGCCCTTAAAAAGACATCACCTACCCCTTCTGCATACCTTTTGGCTCCTGCTTTGATGTCATCAAGGTTTAGAGTGAATACCCCTTTAAGCAACTGACCAAAACCTGTCAACTGCTTAACGATTCCCCCTACGACATTACCTACTATTTTCTTTAATGCGCCAAACGTTCCAGCTATGCCGGATCGCAGCGTTTGTGAGGATTTGTATAGCCTTGCAAAGATAGCCACAAGCCCAGCAACGGCTGCTATTACCAGACCGATGGGGTTAGCATTTAGGACTTTATTCAATACGCCCTGTATAGCAGCTTGTGCCCTGGTAGCTAACGTTGCAAGCTTAATCTTTCCGGTAAGTACCCCAGCGGCTGTACTATATGCTGTTTGTAAAAAGGTGGCAGTTTTTGTCGCGGCTGCTTGTAGCTTTGTCGCTATTGTGCTGTTTTTAATCGCCTTTAGTAGCTTAGAATTACTTATCGCGGCAGCGATAAAGGACTTATTTAAGCTTACAATAGCCACTGTTAACGCTATTATTTCTACCTTGTTTTCTCTTATTATTCGAGGGATAGAAAGCAGCGCATTAATGAAATTGCCTATTGCTTGTGCTGCATTAGGTATTGCAGTTGTTAGGAATTGCACGAAGTCTCTCAACCCGCCTTTGGTGGCCTCACCGAATTTTAGCCCTACCTCTGCTATGGCGCTCCTAAGTGTTGCGAGATCCCCAGAAAGTGTATCACTAGCGATAGCTGCGCCTCTCTGTCCTGCGCTTAGCACCTCGAAAGATTCCCCGCTGTTTTTTAGTTCCTCAGTGAGTGGAACAATAGAGCCGTCAGCAAGCCTAGCGTACGCCTCGCTTGCGTTATTCAGCTCTCCGTTAAGGTCTTTGATAGCATCTGCATTTTCTTTCAGAACAAGCAATGAACCGAAGGCCCTATCACCCACCAACTCCTGCGCCTCTGCTGTTCCGATACTACTTTCAGATAGGGCTGTAAGGGCTTGTTGAAAGCTAGCAGTGTCATTCACTGTTACGCCAAGCCTTTTTGATAGTTTACTATTTTCATTACCTAATTCGGCCAGTATTCGCCTAAATGACGTTCCCGCTTGGCTTCCGCTAATTTGGTTATCAGCCAATTTGCCTAAAGCTGCTGTCGTGGCCTCTACGTCTACCCCTAATTGAGCGGCAATAGGGGCAACGGTTTTTTGTGACTCTCTGAAGCGTTCCAGGTTAAGCGCAGACGATGAGAAAGACAGAGCCATAACATTTGTTACCCTTGCCGTTTCGGCAGCTTGCAGTCTATACCCTCGCAACGTACCCGCTGCCACCTCAGAGGCACTTGCTAAGTCTTCCCCGGTGGTTATTGCTAGTTCCAGTGTCGCCTCAGTTACGGCCTTTATCTCGTCAGGGGAAAATCCTAGCCTAGCAAAATTCTCCTGAAGGTCGGCCACTTCTTTAGCTGTGAATCTAGTGGTAGCCCCTAGCCTCCGGGCATCTTCTTCTAATTCTTTTATTTGCTCTGCCGTTGCACCGGATGCAATTTGAACGGCTTTAACCTGTGCTTCAAATTCCGCGAAGTCTCCTATGGTTCTCCGTACCGTTTGTGCTAATTCGCTCAACCCAACACCTATACCAATTTGTGCTAACGCGCTGGCAGCACCACGAAAGGCGCTGGTATAGTTACCGACATTGCGCTGGAAGTTGCCCAGCTTGGCGTCAGTCTCCTTCAGTTCCTTGTCTAATTGGCTTACCCTATTTTCAAGCTCCTTAACGCTATTGGATTGAAGGCCATATTTTTTTACTAGCTGATCGCTAATTTTACCGCTTCTAATCTCTTCATCTGTCAGATCCCGATAGGCTGAACGGGCATTCACTAGCTCAGCATTGAGCTTACGAAAACGCCCGGATACATCGCTGCCGGATTCTAGTAATCGCTGCTGTATTCTCAGGTTATCATTGAACTCCTTTTGCTCCTGCTTCAGACGTACAAAATCTTGTACAAGCTCCTGGTATTTGGGATCTGCTTGGTCAAGTCCTGAGTTAAGCGCCTGGAAGAATTGTTTTTGCGATAGGTCGGTAGCCTTAATTTCTCCATTGAGTAGCTTCTGAAGGTTTACTTGGTTGCGTAGGTCTGCCTCGCTACGCTTTGCCGCATCTCTGGCTTGCTGCTGTGCTACCTTCAGGCGACCGGCTTCATCTGCCAGTTTCTTGTATTGCTCTGTGTTTTGTTTGCCTTCAGCCTCTAGTGCAGCCATCTCTTTTGTTACCTGGGAGATGCTTTTCCCGGTGGCGGCTACGTTCTTGCTAAGCTGCTCCGTTTGCTTGGTGGCTTCCTTCAGCCCCTTTTCATCAATAGTGAGATTAGACGCTTTAAGCTTGTTCGTTAGCGCCTTACTTATCTTATCTATTTCAGAAAGCACCTCTTTGGAGCCTTCCAGTCGTATTTTAAAGCTAATTGTTTTTGCCATTCCCCGCTATTTCCTGCCCGTCTGCTAATAATGGCAGCATTATTGTGTTATATACTAACAAATTTAGGGCCAATACTTTGTATACGAGTTGTTGGTAAGGTGGGCTAAAAACCCGCCTTTTTTTGTGCCCTGGAAATATTTTTGCAAATTTTTGTTAATTTTTTTGCAATTAATAAAAAGTTGTGTATATTTGTATTGTTGCAACGGAGCAACGGAGAAATAAAAAATATCATGAGAGTAAGAGCATTAACAAAAAAAGAAATTATCATATCTACCATCACCAACGCCCTCTCGCTGGGCGGATGGGCAGACCTCCCTAGAATAGAGGTAATTACTCCGGACGAACATCCGGCAGTAATGAATGTAGGTATTAAGAATACCTATAATGATGAGGTCTTATTTAATATAAGACTTAATTCCTACACCAAGGAATTTGAGATTTCTTGCACTCAAGACAAGAAGGACAAAAGGGTTTTAACGGATGTCATCTCAATGACATCCTATATAGCCGAGAAACTAGGCTATCACAAAGCCTAAATAAATTGCAAGCGGGTAAGCCGAAAACCGCAAAATAGAGTAGGCATTACTTTTAATCCCCTTTGGGGAAATATATGACAATCCTATCAAAAAAAGAAATCGCCCTGCCAAGCGGGGCAACCGAAGAAACAATCAAGGCCCGTATCAAGGGGCTTGGTATTGTTTCTTCGTCCATTGAGTTAGCAATGGACAGGGAAACAGGCGAGGGCGTGGTTTGCGATCGTTTCGCAAGCCTTAATGAAGAGCCAGTGGGTCATATCTCTGGGCTTCATATCGCCTTGCGGGATAGTGACGAGGCTAAGGTTCGTGAATTATTGAGTTGATTCTAACCTGCGTGCTCTTTTGGGTGCGTAGGTTTTTTACATAACAGGCAGCACCCGAAAAGCCTCAACAAAGTAGGGAATTTTTAACCACTAAAAAAGAAATAATGGGAAATACAAAACCTAAAACTTTCAAGACAAGAACAGGCAAATTCAAAAAGGGCTATTACTTCATTGATGTATGGAGTAGGCACTCACCTTTTTATAGATTCTATCTATCAAGAACCGCTGCCAATGCGAAAAGAATTAATAATTCTTCATTTGTTCTTGAATACTTCGAAGCCTTGCCAGACGGTGCAACGTTAATATAGATTAATATGGATGAAATTTTATATAACATTCAAAC
>Ga0196895_1000187_pt1 | contig 6675 bp, 3 predicted proteins | sample VirMetDEL_Aug_30_FD_166408 | JGI IMG/M metagenome (GOLD analysis project Ga0196895, IMG submission 166408) | Aqueous microbial communities from the Delaware River and Bay under freshwater to marine salinity gradient to study organic matter... | ecosystem: Environmental > Aquatic > Marine > Coastal...
GCCCACGCGAGCACCAACACGGGCAAACTTAATATTACAAGGACCGCCTCGTCCTTCCAGTCCGATTGTCTTGCTTCTAATAATTTGCCTTGGTAAGCTTCCTGGCCTTGAGCCATTTTTGTAGCGTGCATGAGTTGTGCTTCACTCATTGCCATTTTCGTCTTCTGCTTGTTAGCATAAATCTTACTTCCAGCAGAAACGGCTAATTTAATTGCCGATAACCACATGATTTAGTACCAAGTAGCCGGTTTTTTCTTTTCAGCTAGCATTCTTTTTTGTCCTCTAACTTTTTCCTTGTCTCCAGTAGGAATATAGTTGAAAGCACCGTCAGCTGTAGTCTTAGATCTTGGATCTATTTCAACATTCTGCTCAGGAACTGCTATTTGCTTTGATTTTTTATAGTTTATCATATTTTTTACCTTTACTAGTTTATATTAGCATTATTTTTTTTTGCAAGACTTACTCCAGCACGTAATTCTGCTAATTCTTCGTTCTGATCCATCTTATCTTCAGCTAATTCTCTTGATTGCATCAATTTTGCTCTTTCTAAATCCTCTTTTGTTTTGTCAGCTTCTCTTTTTCTATCATTTTCCATTGCTCTTAGGTCAACTTCACGTGATTTTAGCTTCAATAGTGGGTCATTATCAAATTGTGAAGTAATTTGATTCTCTTCTTTCATAAATTCTTCAGTCATTTCAGCAATCAACACCGCTTTTCTTGACTCAACTTGATTTGTAAGCATCTGTAACTGCTGTTGGATCTGTGGATCCATTGCAGACATCTGTTGCATCTGTTGCATTTGCATCATTTGCTCTCTAAATTCCATTTGAACTTGTTCTTGAGCCATAATTGAAATGTGTTCCAATATATTTTTCTGTATTGCAGCCATAACAGGTGGATTATTTCTTACCATGTTAACAGACATGAAGTTTAAGTGTGCTGTAATATGTGCTCTGTGGTCTTGACCAGGGAAAGCTTGGAAAGGTTTCATACCCATTGCATCAATGTGCTCTAAACTTGGATCTTTTGGTGCAGTTGGAGGTGGTGGAGGTAGAACTGCATCTACATCTTTTACCCCAATCGCATTATACATGTTTCTATAAATTTGATACATGTTGTGTAACTGTGGATTTGCTGTTGCAATTTGTAATTGCGTTTGAGCTAATGTTATTCTTTGAGACATTGAGAATATATTTGGATCCGCAACCGGTACTACATCCACTCTATCATCAAAATCAGTTTGTTTAATATTTCTTGCACCACCTACAACATCATATGGATATTCTGGTGGTAAATATTGAGCAACTATTTTACCTAATAATTTAAATTCTTGTTTCATTGCTGCATAACATCTTTTGTGAATTGCAGACATAACACGTGAACCACGTTCAAGAAGTGCAACTGTAGTTCCTACTGCAGCACCTTGATTACCATCACCCACTTGCATATCAGCAATAGCCGCGAATCTCTGGCCAGCTTGTACAACAACTCCTAATAAATTTAATAATGTAGGACTTGGTTCTTTGTATGGTAATGGAAAGAAAGCATCTCTTAAATTACCACCTGGTGCATCTACATCTTTAAATTCACCTGGTTGAATTGGTGACGCTTCATCTCTAACTCTAACACCACGTTGTTTAAATCCTGCAGGTAAGTTTGATAATGTACCAGCATCTAATAATTGACGGAGAGCAGCCGTTGCCGTTCTGCTCAATCCGCCAATCATGTGAATGAGTCCAAAGCCATAAAATCCTAGTCCTGGCAGAAATTTGAAGTGGACAAAATATTGGATCTTACTTTTCTTTAGATCATCGGGCGCATAGTTTCGTCTGATAGACAAAACTTCTCTACTACCTTCTTCGACTGTAACGAGGTAAGGTAATTTTATTCCTGTTGGTTCTCCATCTGCTCCAACATCTTCAAAACCTTCTAAATCTAAATTAACGTGACACTCTAACAAAGTATACACAGGTTCGTTCTTACCTGTCTTCTTAGTTCCTTCTAGCTCACGTTCTTTTTTAGTTAATTCTCCATTAGTCTCTGTACCGGGAGGACTTAACTCTACATCTCTGTAAAAACCTGATACTTGTTGTTTTCTTAATTCGTTTTCTGAAATCTTCACGGTATGAATAACTGCTTCCGCATCGTCTAATGAGGTAGCTGTGTACGGAACAATTAATTCATCCGCTGGTACAAACTTTGATACCACTCTTCCAAGTGGTACATCGTAGTAAACTTTTTTAAATGTAGATCCAGCTAGTGGTAAATGAAATAACATAGAATCAAATTCAGATTCATATTCTTTCATCGTGTCCATGATTAAATAATTCATATAATCTTTAACACGTTGTGCTTGCTGTTCTGTTTGTGGGTTTTTAACTCCTATAACTTGTGTTCTAACTGGTCCATCACTTGGTAATAATTCTTTATAAGCTTGAGCTTGAAACTGAGTTACTGCTTCTGCAAGAACTGGGTGTGTTGCACCTGAAGCTCCTTGAAACGGTTCAGTTCTGTTTTCATATTTGAAACCTAGTAAATCTAATCCTGTTGTATAAGCGCTCTCCCATTCTTTTCTAGATGATTTGTAGTCCATATAATTTTGAACCATTTCATTTCCAATTGGACTTAAAATATCATCTGGTAAAATATCAGCTAAGTTATCAAAATGATTTTCTGTTCCAGGTACATTTATGGATCCTGGTTCAAAGTCTAATGTAACTCCACCGTCTTCTTCTGGGATAACCTCTACAGGTCCTTTTTGTGATTCTTCTTCCTCCTGAACACTAACTTCTTCTTGCATCTCTTCTTCTGAAGGGATGTCAATTTTAGTTCTAGTGTTAGGGAGTCCTTTATCTATATCTGCCATATATTACTCCTGTACCTTCTTAACACGATTAAATAAATAAGACAAGCCCTGTGAATCAGGGTTCATAGATCTTGTCATTGCACCTGATCTATCGCCTGCTATTTTAGCAATACCACCCCCTGCAAATTTTTCTGATGCACCTCTAAAACTAGGGAGTTTCATTAACTGTTCAAACTCTATTGGTTTTTCTACTTCTCGTTTGTAGAAAGCATCTTGATATACTTGATCATCTGCTAGAGCACCTTCTTTCTTCATATAATCTTCAAACTGTTCTTTTGTAAAATCATAGTTTGGTTTAAAATTTTGATATGTAAGAGGAGTTAAATCTATTTTCACACCTTGTTTTGCAGTCATAGGCCCTACTCTTCTTCCTGGAGGTTGTGCAAATTTATTAGTTAGAGGCGTAACCTCTGGAGCGTCTGGTGCATCTAAAAATTTTGGTTTTGCTTTAAAAGCTCCTTCTGATTCATCTAATGCTGATTGATAATCAAAAACTCCTGTGTCAGGTGTGCTTTCAATTTTTTTCTTTAAATCTTTTTGCATTTTAAAATATTTTTCTGAACCAGGCATACTTTTTGCAACTAAAGAAGATGGAAAGTTTAAATCTAATTTTCTATATTTATCATAATCTAAAATATTTTGCGCATATTCCTTCGCAGCTGGGGATAGTTGAGTATTTGATTCTAATAAATTTTTTGCTCTTGCTGCATCTGCATCTAAATTTAAAACAGAACCAAATAAACTTTCGGCTGCTGAAACATTTAAAGGTTTACCTTTTCTTAAAACATCATCAGCAACTAAACCTGTTTCAAAAGCAGCTGCACCATATAGTGCAGGTTTACCTATTAGGTTTTCCATTTTAAATAATTCTTTTGGACTTAAATTTTGTTTTAAAAAATTAGCTGAACCTGCAAGTATTCTTTTTATTAAACTTGTTTTTGCATTTTGTTGAGTTCCAATACCTTTTGTAAGTTCTTCACTCATATAGTTTCTAGCTTTTGTAATACAAACATCGGGAGAACCAATTGTTTTTAATCCTATACGACCACCATCTGCTATAGCTTGTTTACAATCAGGATCTATTTGTCCTGCAAGTTTTAACAAATCATTTTCAATGTTGCTTTTTCTAATAATCTCGTCCTTGGCTGCCATGTAAGAGGTTTTTAAATTTTTACCTACATGCTCTCCTTTTTCATTAAATAATAATATTTTATTACCTAAATTCTTTTCTTGCATCAAAAGATCATCGATTGGTAAATTACGAAAATAATTTTTTCCTATTTTAGAAGCAATTTCTGGTTTATCTAATCTAGTAGCAGCACCTAATGCCACATTAACTCTTTGAGGTAATATAGATAAATTTTTAAAAGGATTTTTAGCTACTCCGTCGTTGTGGTCTATTTCATATGGAAATCTAGAAAAAGGTTTTTTGTAACCATAACCAAATTTATACATCTGTCCTGAATAGTTTCCAAAAGTTGTTTTCTTTCCTGTTTTAGGATCTATTATATCAGAACCATCTGGCCACGTAGTTCTGTTTTTCATGTCTGACAAGTCATCTTGTAACTTAAAATATTCTTGAAATAATGGATCACTTCTTCCTTTTGTTTTTATGTAATCCATATCATAAACTTTTCCACTACCATCTTTAAAGGCAAGATCATAATAAGAATCTACTTGTGAAAAATCAGTAATTCTTTTATTTAAATTATTTTTATTATAGATTGAAAATTCTGTATCTCCTTTAGACATTATTTGATTACGAACTGCATAATCCATTAAACGTTGTGCATCATCTTTGGGCGTACGTAACATACTTTTAGTTTGAAGACTATTTTGAACATCTCCAAGAGTCCAATCTTTGTTTATATTTTTTAAAAAATTTGCACTACTTAATCTATTTATTATAGGTTTAACTTCTTCATCCCAATTTAAAACTTTAGATGATTTTAAAGCATTACTAATATCTTCTACTCTACTTCTATTGGGGTTAGCATTTTTTCTGTACTTATAACCCCCTATCATTTCTTTTATTCTGTGTAAGGGCTTAGTAAGCTCCGTTGCATTTCTATCAAAATCACTAAAAAGTTTTATATATGCTTTTTCTACTTTAATTTTATAACTATCCAAAGGTGTAATTCCTTCTCTTCTAACAATACCTGATATACGACCAGGAGATTCAAGATTTAATTTTTTACCCAGATCTTCATACGAAATATATTTATCTCCCTGATTAGCTTTTAAAATAGCTTCCTCTATTTTTTCTAAATTATATTGTCTTGGTTGACCAACTGATTTTTTAACTTTAGCATAACCAGGCCGTGATCCGTCGTTATTGGGTTGGACTAGCATACCACCATCCTCATACCCTGCACGTCCGCCATCAGCCATACCAAATAATTTTCTAAAGTTAGATAATGCTGAAGCTTGTGCTTCTTCAGCTGTCATGTCTAATGTTATATCTTTAACGACTAATTGTAGTTGATCTTCTGTTACATCACCTGGTGCATAAGGTTTCATACTTTCAACAATCTCTTGTCTTAATCTTTGTAAAGGAGTTCCACCACCATCAAATTGCATTCTTTCATTGAACATGGGCCGTGATTCAGGGACCATGGCGCTTGGACCATCGTCATCGTAGATTGCACTTAGATCTTGTATTCTTTTAAAGAGATCCATTTACTCTCCTAACATTCGAGCGATACCGCCTGATGCTAATGCCATTTCAAGTTTAGCGTTAGGATCACCAATAGGTTTTGAAACTTTATTTCCTGGTGTCATAGGTGGTTGTCCAATAGATTCTAAGTATCGTGCCATATTACTTGCTTCTGCTCCACCTGAAAAAGTCATTTCATAACCACCTGGTAATGTAACTGGAACAATAGCCATGTGTCCTATATTTGAAACTTTGTCTGGATTGTTTCTTTTCCATTCTGCAAACCCTGACATTAACTGATCTTGAGGTAGAGGATCATTGTATTTTATTTCTTCTGGAGGTGGGCCACCAGGCATCTTTGTAGGTGTGTCATCTCTAAATCCAGGAAGCTGATTAACGGGCTCTACTGGTAGTATTCCACCAGCATTATTATTTCCACCAGCTATTGGTATATCTATTTCACTTATACCTCCTGAACCTGGTAATGGTGTTTGCATAGAAATTGGTGTCTTAGGAGGTGTAAAATTAAGTTGATTATTAGGTGGTATTCTATTATTACCAGCTTGATCTGTAACTTGAGGAATCAAAGGTTTGTTAAAATTATTTCCTAACTCTGATTGAACTTGGTTTCCAAACTGATCCATTACAGTATCGGGTGTAAAAGTAGCTGCACTTGATCCATAGATAGAATCGGTTGCATCGTAAGCAACATCACCACCCATTTGATATCCAAGTCTTGCAATACCACCGGATGCTTTTTTGATTGATGGAGCTTGCTCACCAATTTCTTTTATAATTTCATCAACTTGAATTCCATCTGAATAGTAAGGATCATTAAATGTATCTCCTTCAATTCTAGCATTAACTTCTGTAACTTCTTCATACTCATCAGGCACTTTAACTGGTCTACCATCTTTACCCATGACAACTTCACCTTTTTTAAGTTCCATGATTTCTACATCAGTCATCATTTCATCACCTTCTTTATTAACCTTTTTAATAATTGTATCTCCTGTAGCTACATCTTCTTCTAATACATAGGTTGATTTACCATCTTTAGACTTTAATGTTTTTGCAATAGTTCTATCTGTTGTAGCTGTTGCATCATCACCCATCATTTTAATTTTTTCTGCAAGCTTAAAGAAATATGGGG
>Ga0196895_1000218_pt1 | contig 6095 bp, 6 predicted proteins | sample VirMetDEL_Aug_30_FD_166408 | JGI IMG/M metagenome (GOLD analysis project Ga0196895, IMG submission 166408) | Aqueous microbial communities from the Delaware River and Bay under freshwater to marine salinity gradient to study organic matter... | ecosystem: Environmental > Aquatic > Marine > Coastal...
TTTTAAGCTTGTTGGGGAGTAATAAATGAGTAAGCTACCTCTAGACTTTAAGAAAGTTGAGGCTTTAAGAAAGCATATGTTACTTACTACTAGTAATATGGCTACACTCCTAGAGGTATCTCGTATGACTTACTACGGATGGGTTAAAGGTAAGCCTGTCCGTAGAAAGAATGATGAGAGAGTACGAGATATGCTAAGGAAACTACTGTCTATAATGGAAGATGGGTGGCCTATGCCTGAAATCATAGCATTAGAACAGAAGTTTAGGTTCGAGAGGCTCCTTGAGGTTTTAGAGAAAAAGGAATAGTATAACAAATGGTGGCTAGTTACGTCTAAAATCCCCAGTCGTTAACCAGCGGGATCTAGTCACCATAACATTAAGGTAAAGCAAATATGAATATGTTGGAATTTCTCCAGCAAGTTTTACCAGACGAAGGATTTTATGTAACCACTGTAATTAACCCTGATGGGAGAAGGCAGGGATTCTTTAAGTCTGTGGAAGAACTTGCAAAGGTATGTGAAAGATTAGATAAAACAAATAATAATACTTACTTTGCTATATCAGCATTCAAACAAAAGGGTAACAGGAAACAAGATAATGTAAGGGCTACCAAAGTCGTAGCTATAGATATAGATTGTGGTGGTAATAAACCATACCCATCATGGAAAGAAGGCTTAGTAGAATTAGGTAGGTTTGTATCAGAATTAAAATTACCAAAACCTATGATAGTACATTCAGGTAATGGACTACATGTGTATTGGATATTAGATGAAGAACTACCACCCGAGCAGTGGAAACCTCTAGCTGAGGCAATGAAACAAGCTGCGATACAAAAAGAATTTAAGATAGACGCTGGTCTTACAGCAAATAGTGCATTGGTATTAAGACCTGTGGGCACTCACAATCCAAAGAATGGTAATGAAGTTAAAGTATTAGTAGAGTCTGAGCCAACAAGTGTTGAAACTCTAACTAAATGTTTGTCGTATTACTATTACCCGGCAGCCGCAAACGAAAGTCAGACACAGGACAACTCGTTGTTAGATAACTTGGCTACTAAAAATGAGTACCAACCAGCAGTGGGTTCTATTGTAGCTAAGAAATGTAAGCAGATAGAGTGGGCTATAGACAATCAGGATAAGGTAGATGAGCCTCTTTGGTATGGCTTGATAGGGGTAGCAGCTTTTTGCCAAGACCCTGAAACAACAGCTATAGAGTGGTCTAAAGGGCATTCAGGATATAGCGAGAGGTCTACATTACAGAAGTTAAACCAATGGAAAGAGTCCGCATCAGGTCCAACTACATGTAGTAAGTTTGAATCTAGTAGGCCTACAGGGTGTAAAGGGTGTAAGTATAGGGGTAAGATAGGCTCACCAGCTAGACTTGGTGTGCAATACCAAGAGTCTCCTATAATAAACGAGGCTCCTGATAAGGTAGCTAATTCTGTACCTATGCCTAAACCATTTAAAAGAACTAAAGATGGTATCAAAGTAACAATTGATGATACCGATATTGATATATGTAAGTTTGATATATACCCAGTGGGGTATGGGTTTGATGAGTCATTAGGGTATGAAACAGTTAGGTTTCATTGGAACAGACCACATATGGGGTGGCAAGAACTATGTCTAAGACAAGCACATTTAACTGATGGTAACAGGGAATTCCCTACTGCCATAGCAGATCAAGGTATTGTACTTTACAATAAGAAACAAACGGAGTATTTTCAACTTATGCTAAGAACTTACATGGAAGAGTTAAAACAGATTAGAACTATGACTAACCTTTACGCAACTATGGGTTGGAAAGAAGATAATACATCTTTCTTATTAGGTAATACATTAATTAAACGTAAACCTGATGGCTCTGTAATAGAGGAAAACATAAGTCTAGCATCTGTAATACAAAGACAAGGTGGAGATTTATATGGTACTAAAGGCTCTTTAGAACAATGGGTAAACCTCACATCAATTATGGAGAAAGCACATTTAAAATCTCACATGTTTGCATTAGGTGTAGGATTCTCAGCCCCACTATATAATTTTACAGGGTTAAAAGGATTGACAATATCTTTGTATGGACCAACAGGTGGTGGTAAAACACTAGCACAATATTGGGCACAGTCTATATATGGTGATCCTGAGAAGTTACACTTTGCTGCTAAGTATACTCAGATGGCTTTGTTCTCACGTCTCGGTACGTATGGTAACTTACCATTAACAATAGATGAAGTAACCATGATGAGTGATAAAGAGGTAGGAGACTTTTGTTATTGGGTATCACAAGGGCGTGATAAAGCAAGACTTAATAGGAATGCTGAAGAAAGAGATGCTAAGAAGTGGGCAACACCAGTACTAGTATCTACCAACAAATCTCTACAAAGTAAACTTATAGCATCTGGTCTTGATACTGATGCACAGATGGCAAGGTTACTAGAACTTACTGTACCACAGGCTGATGTATTTGTAAGAAACAGTGACGTTGGTAAGAAGATTTATCAAGCTATACATACTAACTATGGTTATGCTGGTAAACAATTTATAAAGAATTTAGTAGAGATGGGGCAAGAAGGTATACAGTCAGCTATAGCTGAGGCATCAGATAATTTTAATAAAAAATATAGATGTAGTTTTGGCGGTCAAGAAAGGTATTGGGAGCAATCTATTATCCTTGCTGACTTATCTATGAGCCTTGCAAAAGATTGGGGCTTAATAGAATACGATTATGAACAGTCTACTGAGTGGGTGTTAGCACAGATAGGTGCAATACGTAGGTCAGTACAAGAGAATCAAGTAGATGCATTTGATCTTGTTGCAGAGTACATGGCAGATGCAGCAGATACATCAGTTACAATCATGCATACAACAGGGCAGAAAGCACAACCTGATTTCTCTAGAATACCAAGAGGTGATATAAGAATAAGGCTTGATGTATTTAGAAGGTCAGCAGCAGATGCATTTGATAAAGGAACTATGATGATTGATAGGACTCACTTTAGAAAATGGTTATCTATACGTGGTGCTGACTATAAGACATTCAAACAAGAACTTATTGCAGAGAATGCTATTGCTACACCTAAGTCAGAGAAAGCGTCACTAGGTAAAGATACTCCTGTGAAACTAGCACAGACTTATGTAATAGGATTTAATTTAACACACCCAAGATTCCAGAGTTTACTTGACAATGCAGATGTAGAGGCGGATGATTTATCATATGGTCAACTACAAGCATTAAATAATGAATAATGAAATAATTCTTATAGGTTTTATCCTGTCACTGGTACTATTATTTCCACACAGGATAAAAACTTTCTTCTTAAAACCCACACTTTCTATAGTGGAATTCATTTTAGTTGTACTTATTTTACTTTACATAACAAGTATTTAGTGTTAAGTATTAAGTATTATGTGTAACAACATACCATATACTGCTAAAGAGATGGAGTTTATTCATGCCATCTTTATCATCGATCCTAATGCAAAATTTAAAGTTGTATCTAGGTTAGAGACTAGAGATGACTACAAATATGGAGCTATAGAGTGGGAAGATGGGTATATGCCTATACCATATGAACATGTAGCTGAAGTTATAAATGAAAATATAAGGGCTAAATAGCCAAGGAGAGGACATGCCGAGCACTAATAGGTCTAGCATATCGCTGGCCACAGCACACGATATAGTAAGAGCCTGGAACTTACCAGGAATGAAAAAGCAAAAAGATGTTTTTGAATACTTAGGGCTATCTACAGATTCAGGAACAATGTCTTTTTATAGACAGCAAGCAGAAGAATTAACAGGCATTAAGCTAATGCCACATAACAACAATAATAATGTAGTTGCAAGAAGTGAACGTGCTAATCTGCCACCACTAACTAATCGTGTAGATATAACTGACCACCCATATTCAATGCTGGTATTTTCTGATGCACATTTTGAAGGACACGAAACAGTATCTTTTAAAATTATGTGTGAAGTATTAAAAGATTTACTTAAAACAAGACAACTTAAATTAGTTGTAGCTAATGGTGATATCATGGATTTATCTATTCTATCTTCATTTGCAAAGTTTCACACAGAGATAAGGCCAAAAGAAAGAACAGTACAAAAAGAGATTTATGATTCTCAGGCTCAAATAAATAAAATACAAAAGATTATTGATAAAGCTAAATATCCTGTAAAACAAATTGCAACCTTTGGTAATCATGAAACTAGACTATCAAAAGTAGCTATGTCTTGGGGTAGAGCCTTTGAAGATTTAGAAGCATTTAAGATACAAAGTTTATTTCCTGATTGGGATTGGGCTATGTCTCATTTAGTAGATGATACAGTTTTAATTAAACATAGAATGAGAGGCGGTGTCCATACTGCGTATCAAAACTCTATGAGGTCAGGTATACATATTGTAACAGGACATACACACCAACTGAACTTTAGAACATTTAACACATATTCCACAACATCAATGTCTATACAGACAGGACACTTATCAGAACAATACCATCCTTACCTTGAAGATAATGTAGCTAATGATTGGAACAATGGATTTGCTGTAATAACTGTTGACCCACAAGAGAAAACAGTTCATCCTGAACTTGTGCAGGTAAGTAATCTCCATCGTTCAGCATTCTTTAGAGGTAAAAAATACACAGTATGAAAAGGGTTAAGATAGAAAACACAAAAGGAATCAAAGAAAAATACCCTATAGTTATCATAGATTGGGAAGATCATACTGCTGACTCTGGATGGGTAGATGATGTAGATGTTATTGAGCCAGCATACTGTCGTAGTATAGGGTGGCTTATCAAAGAAACTAAATCAGAATATAAAGTAGCTGACTGTGTTACTGCTGATTCAGGTCAAGGTGGTATTCAATGTATCTTAAAAAGAACAGTATTAGATTTATGGTATGTTGAAATGCAAGATGAGGACTAGTGATTATTTATTGCGTCTTCGTATGCATCTAATAAAAACTGTGTATCAGGTCTAATATTTTTAGGAGCAAACTTTTTATATCGTTCAGCAGCCGGTAGTGACCAAGCTCTATATGCTCTTTGTGCTGAAGGCAACCAGCGTTTTAACTCAAACTCAGTTCCTCTGTGATCTTTGTTGTGCTCTCTAACATCTCTTTCTATTTTAACTTCTTTTAATTGCTTTAACATAACCATCAGTTTGTTTGCTCATTCTTATAACATCATTCTGGTATGTAGCACCTGATGGGTAAAAGTTTAAAAACCTGAAGAAAGTTTGTAGGCCGCTTACATCTTCTTGTATTATCTTACCATCTTTATTTGTTACATGTCCGTTTGCCATATAAGATATACCATCTGTTACACCTCTTAGTGCACCGAATGGTTGGTTTTTAAATACATCAGCCCAAGAAGTTGTCTCATCTTTAAAACCTATAGCTTCTAAACCTTGCTGTGCTACTAAATTCATGGTTGCTACAGTTTGTTCTGCTGCAGAATATACAGGACCAAAGAAGTTTTTAATTTCTTGCCAGTTATCTGAGCCTGCTTTTCCAATACCAGTTAGTGGTATTAAATCACCAAAGCCTAATCTAGTAGACATGGTAGCTCCAAGATAGTAATCTAAAATACCCCTCATAGCTATTGGTGATGCTCCAGGTGCAATTCCTTCTATAAATTCTGCTAGTTCTTTTTCTACAGTTCCCTTTTTAATACCCAGTTTTTGAACTAATGTATCTATTAGATCTGATATGTCATCAGCAAAAGGTAAACCTTTTAGTCCTGAAAGTAATACAAGTGTACCAAGTAATATTAACTGTTCTTTCCTGCCTAAGTTTTTTATAAGTTCTACAGTAATAATTACAAATTGTTTATACATAAAGATGTATTGAAGTACATTACCACGAGCCATTTGCGGTCTGTTAAACATTCCGTATTCACCTTGAGATGTGTTAACAGCTTTTATAGCAAACTGCTCTGCATTTTTAGAAGCTTCTTTTAAACTTTGACCAGCAGTTTGTAGCTTATCTCTTTGTAATCTGTATGCTGCTAAGAAAGTTGTTCTTCTATTTAACTGCTCTGTGTATGAGAATAGTTTCATCCATGCTCTGACAGCACCAGCTAAGTTTTTC
>Ga0196895_1000237_pt1 | contig 5760 bp, 4 predicted proteins | sample VirMetDEL_Aug_30_FD_166408 | JGI IMG/M metagenome (GOLD analysis project Ga0196895, IMG submission 166408) | Aqueous microbial communities from the Delaware River and Bay under freshwater to marine salinity gradient to study organic matter... | ecosystem: Environmental > Aquatic > Marine > Coastal...
AACTTATTAAGATTATGGATGTTACAATTATTGAAGGATTACGGAGCAAGCAACGACAGGAGATATTACTAAAAGAAGGCAAAACGAAAACTAAGTTTAGCAAACATATTGAAGGAAAAGCTGTAGACCTCGCTCCGTATCCTATAGATTGGGAAGATAGAGATAGATTTCATTATATGGGTGGAATGATTAGAGGTATTGCAAAACAATTAAATATTAATGTTCGTTGGGGCGGCGATTGGGATAGTGATGGCGAAACAAAAGATAATCGCTTCGATGATTTAGTCCATGTGGAGATTAGAGATTAATGGCAAGAGTAACAAAAAAATCTAAAGCACAAATAAATAAACAGATATGGGATAAAGTAAATAGTTCTCATAGACAACAATGGCAAACTACTAGTCAAAAAGGATATGACTTCTATCTTAATGAACAACTTACAAAAGAAGAAGTTACATTATTAGAAGAGTCTGGAATGCCAACATTTACTATAAATAGAATAACACCTATTATAGAAATAATGAAATACTTTACTACTGCAAATGACCCTAAGTGGAAAGCGGTAGGAACAACAGGAGACGATACAGACATTGCACAAGTTCATGCTGATATAGCAGATTATTGTTGGTATCTGTCAAATGGTAAATCATTATATAGTCAAGTAATACTAGATTCACTTACTAAAGGATTGGGATATTTTCTTGTAGATATTGATAAAGATGCTGATAGAGGATTAGGAGAAGTTTGTTTTAAAAGACTTGACCCTTACGATGTATATGTAGACCCTGCTAGTAGAGACTTTTTATTTAGAGATGCTACGTTTTTACAGATAAGAAAAAATATATCTAGGTCTAGATTAATTAATATGTTACCACAATTTGAAGCAAAGATTAAAAAAGTTTCAAAAGGTTCAGATGTTGTTTCCTATTCACAAAGAGATGCAGACTTTACAGATACTATACAACCTGAAGATTTGACATATGGTGTTAATATGGATGCTGAAGATGATGACATTATACCATACTATGAAACATATAGTAAGAAAAAATTTAAATATCATAATGTATACATTAAAATAGAACCATCTCCAGCTCAATTAGTTTTACTTTCTGAAGCACAAGAACAAGCAACTGTTATTAAACAACAAGTAATGTCTAATGCAGATTTTAATCTTTTACAAAATAGTAAAGTAACTCAAAAAAATATTATTGATTCTGTAGAATTTTATGAAAATAGGATTGTAAAAACAGTTAGTGTAGGAGATGATACATTCTTATATGAATCTATTATCCCTATATCTGAATATCCTATTGTACCTATTCCATATATGTATACTGGAACTCCATATCCAATGAGTGCAGTAACTCCTCTTATAGGTAAGCAACAAGAAATAAATAAAGCACATCAGATAATGCTTCACAATGCAAACCTATCTTCTAATCTTAGATGGATGTATGAAGAAGGTTCGGTTCCAGAAGATGAATGGGAAAAGTATTCTTCAGCGCCTGGAGCATTGTTAAAATACAGAAGTGGATTCTCTCCACCTACTCCAATACAACCAGCTCCAATCAATAATGCATTCTTTACAGTTGTACAACAAGGTAAATCAGATGCAGAATATATTAGTGGTGTACCTAGTGCAATGATGGGATTCTCTCAAGACCAAGCAGAAACATATCGAGGATTACTAGCAAATGATGAGTTTGGTACTCGTAGATTAAAAGCATGGATGAATAGTATTGTAGAACCTTCACTTGAACACTTAGGTAGAGTGTTTAAAATGATGGCGCAAGAACATTATACTATTGAAAAAGTATTTAGAATTGTACAACCATTAGCAGGTAAAGACGAAGAAAAAGAAGTTAGAATTAATATTAATATGTATAATGATTATGGTAAAGCTATTGGTAAATATAAAGATTATGCATCTGCAAGATTTGATGTTAGAATAATTGCAGGCGCAACACTACCACTAAATAGATGGGCATTACTAGAAGAATATTTTAGATGGTATCAATCTGGATTAATTGATGATATTGCAATGTTAGCAGAAACAGACATAAGAAATAAAGATAAGATTATTGAAAGAAAGTCAATGTTATCTCAAATGCAAGGTCAATTAGAATCTATACAAGGTTTAATAAAAGAAAAAGATGGAACGATAGAAACACTACAACGTCAATTAGTACAAGCAGGTATTAAGATGAAGGTAGGTGATGCATCGAATGAAATACGAAAAGATGTTCTTGAAACTGAAGCACAGCAAAAACTTCTAAGAGGAATGTTAAAAGTTGAGTTTCAGAAAATGAGAGACCAAATGAAAAACGACATGGAATCAACAAAAGAAGATGTAGCTAAAATAGAGCAATCTTAGCAGTTGCATTTTAGATTTTATAGTTGCTAAATTAAAATAACCTTAAAATAGGAGATAGTATGTCAGAACAAGTAGGTAACGCTCAAGGAGCCCCCGAAAGTACAAACGTACAAGATGCAGTTATAAACGGGTCAGGTGATTTCTTTGAAACACTAGATAGGCAAGTTAATGGCGGCATATTAGACGAACCAAAACAATCAACCTCGGTACAAAGCGGTAACACGCAGTCGAGCCCCAATGTAGACGTTCAAGCAGAAAATCAACAAGATGTTGATGTTTTGCAAAAAAGGTATAGCGATTCTAGTAGAGAAGCTAAAAGGCTAAATGGTAAACTAAGGGAACTAGAGCCTTATATGCCAATATTAGATGCTATGCGAGAAGACCCTAATTTAATTTCTCATGTTAGAAATTATTTCGAGGGTGGAGGTCAGGCCCCACAATCAATGAATCAACAACTGAATCTTGATGAAGATTTTGTTTTCGATGCTGAAGAAGCATTTGCTCAACCTGATTCCGATTCTGCAAAAGTAATGGGTGCTACAATCGATGGTATTGTACAGCGTCGTCTTAGTAATGTTCTAAAAAATCAACAAGCTGAAAATGCAAAAATGGCTCGTGAAACTCAATTCAAAGAAAGAATGAATATGAATGATGAACAATGGAAAGAGTTTACTGAGTTTGCAAAAAGTAAGTCTTTAGAACTTGAAGACATTTACTATCTAATGAATCGTAAAAACAGAGATGCAGAGATAGCCGATACAACTAGACAACAAATTCAAGACAAAATGAAGGCAGTTCAAGGGCAACCATCTACTTTGGCAACACAAGGTAGTGTAGCAGTTGAAAAGTCTCAGGATGATTCAGTCTTTGATACCATTTTGGGTTCTGGCAATGAACTAGAAAAGGCTTTCAGTATATAAATTATATTGACAGCCATTAACTCAAAATGAAAGAGGTGTTAATATGGCTGATGTATTCGGCATGGAGACATATTCTGACGTACAAAGTTGGAATAACGGTCCTTTAAAAGACACTGGTGATTTAAGACGTAAATACAATTTTGGGGATAGGGTTTCTGAACTAGCAATAGCACAAGACCCATTTTTCCGATTCGTCTCACAAGTCGCCAAAAAACCTACGGATGACCCAGAGTTCAAATTTACAGAACAAAGACATTCGTACCACAAGAGATATGCATATGTAACTGCTCATGGAGCTAGTTCAAGTGTATCTAGCACTGGAGATGCAACAATAGCAGCTGGTGCAGTAGATGAAGGTGATACATATTACTTTAAAATGGGTTCAGATTATAAATCTTCTGGAAACATTTCAAGTATATATGGACAATCTGCAAGTGCAGTAGATGTTGGGGATGCTGGTACAGCTCCTGCTTTTTTTCTTCCAGACCAAGTAATTAAAATTAATTATAGGGATGAAAATGAATCAGTAGCAGCTGACCTTTTAATTCCAACTGGTTACATTCTTGCAAAAATCCTATCAGTTACAGCAGTATCTAATACTCATCAGATATTAAAAACTGAAATCGTAAAAGGCGTAGCAACTGCACAAGACCTTATGTGGGCAAGTGCTTCAGCTCCTGTTAGTGCAACTTACGATTTATCAGTAGCTGGTAACTTAGAACCAAAGCGTTGTTATGTAGTAGGTTCAGCTCATGCTCAAGGTTCTGGATACCCAGAGTCTTGGAAAGACCAACCTTTCTCAACTGCTTTTGGTTTAACTCAAATCTTCAAAACTGCAATGGCAATGGATAATACTACAAGAGCAACTGTTCTTAAGTATGAACCAAATGAATTTGCAAGAATTTGGAGAACAAAGTTAATTGAGCATAAGTTCGATATTGAACAAGCATTACTATTTGGTTCTCAGGGAACTGATAATGGTGGTACTCAATATACTGAAGGTGCAGTTAGCTTTATTACTAATTATGGAAACATCTTTGATGGTTCTGGTATTGGTGGTACAGGTACTAAGTCTCAAGATGATTTTCTTGATGATATGTCTGAGTTCTTAGACCCAAGATACAACAATGCTAATGCAACACTATTCATGTGTTCTACTGATACATACAATTGGATGCATAAACTAAGTGGATACTTTTCAGCTAACGTACAAAAAGTTGCTGATTCAAGTGCTTCTCTTGGTCGTGCAGACTTTAGTATTGCAGGCAGAAAGAACGTATATGGATTAGACGTTACTCAGGTATTTACTCCATATGGTGCAATGAATCTAGTAAGAAACATTCACTTGGATGGTACTGATGTAAAGATACTTGCTATTAATATGAGTCAATGTGCTTACAGACCTTTGGTTGGTAACGGATTGAATCGTGATACAGCAGTATACGTTGGTGTTCAGACACTTGAGAATAGTGGTGTTGACCGTAGGGTTGATTTAATTCAAACAGAAGCTGGTATGGAATGGCGTATGCCTGAAGCCCACGCTGTCTGGAAATAGGAGGTAAATCATGGCTAATCCTTTATACGGACAAAATAAACAAGACGACCTTATTGATGCTTTGGCAGGTGCAAGTAGTTCTATTGATACTTCATTAGCATCTGGAAGTGGTAAACTTGGCAACGCAGATGTTGTTGCTGACGCAGCTATTCCAGTTACTATTAATGGAGTAGAATATGTTCTACCATTATATGCTATAGCTAAAATATCTTAGTCTTAGTTAATAAATACATTGGGGGGCTTCGGTCCCCCATGTATAGAAAGTAAATAATGGCAACAACAAATATAGAATTAGAAATAGAATCTATAGCAAATGTAGCAGATGCAAATGCTAATTTTATTTTATCTGCACAAAAATCAGTTGCTTCAGCAATACCAAAAGAATTAATGAAATGGGCAGCGAGTGAAACTGACCCTGATACTCATGGAGGAGATGATAGTTCTACTGCAATTACACTTCCAGTAATGACGGATAATATTCTTTCTGTAAGAAGAGGTTCTTATTTTGCTTCAGAAGTATCATCATTTGAAAGTCCATTCTTAGATGATTCAAATAGTTTAAGAAAAGCAACTACTACTTTTCCTAAGTATTGGAGAGCAGTAGATGAATCAAGTGATGCTTATGTAATTAATGTAAAACCAGACCCTACTAGTAGTGTAAAAGCATATGCAAGATATGTAAACTTCGCTAATATAGATGATGATTGTGATTTAAAAGCAGCTGTTATATATAAAGCAGTATCTAATGAATTAATGGCAAAGTCTTCTTCATCAGCAACAAGTGCAAGTATTAGTTTACAAACTGCACCTACTGCTCCATCAGCTCCTTCATTTACATATACAGATGCAAGTGTAGGAGATATGACAATACCATCTACAACTATTTCAGATATGGTAGCTTTGGATGCATC
>Ga0196895_1000274_pt1 | contig 5434 bp, 8 predicted proteins | sample VirMetDEL_Aug_30_FD_166408 | JGI IMG/M metagenome (GOLD analysis project Ga0196895, IMG submission 166408) | Aqueous microbial communities from the Delaware River and Bay under freshwater to marine salinity gradient to study organic matter... | ecosystem: Environmental > Aquatic > Marine > Coastal...
TTTTCTGTTGTTGGTCTTCTGACGGGTCTTGGCTAGTTGTAAATAATCAACCACCACGAGCGAAACATCTCCCCTCCTATTTTCCTTGGCTACCTTACTAGCTATGTCCTCAACATAAACATAATCTTCTAAAACCTGAATCTTATAACCTTCGCTTTTGATCATTGCCTTTTGAAGCTTGCTAACGTCAGGGCTAGAACTAAAAACCTCCTTCATTTCAACCTCCCTAGTGTTGGCCCATAGCCTTTTAATCAGTTGGTCGCTAGGCATCTCTAAAGAAAAGAACAGAACACGGCCCTTTGACTGCGAAGCCACGGCAGTTTCTATAGCAAAAGCAGTCTTACCCATTGCTGGACGTGCCGCCAAAACACTCAAATCACCACCTTTCAAGCCATTTAACACCCCATCTAGAACGCTATTCCCCGTAGGTGCACCCATAGATGTATCCTTTATCCTTTCTAACGCCCCGTTCATTAGTTCTAAGAGCGTCTTAGTGGTTTGGGGAGTGCTACCCTCAAGAAGTTGGTTAATGTCGTTAGAAGCCTTAAAAACCCCCTCTATATCTTGGGTCTGAATTAGGTCTTGTCCTACCCTTTGGGCCTGTCTTTTAATGAAGTCCTCTTGGACTAGGGTAGCGTAGGGGATTATATCGACTCTGAACGGTGCATTCTTGGAGAGTTCTACTAAAGAAGTGACCTGGTCGGGGAATCTCTGACCCAATGTAACCAAATCTTCATAGCTTCCCTTCGCCCTTGTGTCTTTACAAGCCTTGACAATCTTAAAATAAGTAGGGTCTTCAAACCATTCGGCTTCAATTCTAACGCTATCTATTGCCGCTGGGTCGTTTATTAGCAGGCCAACTAAAGAGGCTTCTAGGTTCATAGATCAAAGCCCGTCTTCTTGGTTAGCTTGTGTTCGGGGGTCATCCAAACGCTTTGAGCGGTAAGCTTCCACGAGTGGACGGGTTTCCCTTTGGAGTTACACCAGTTCAAGCCTTCGTAATAGTTCCACATCTCAGCACCACGCCAAGCCGTATAGCCTTGTTCCACGAAGTAGGTGGTTACCTCTTCCTTGGTGGGTTTCTTGAATCTCGGTGGTCTTCTTTGGTTGCTTAGTGTGTCCCCAAATAGGTCGGTCTGCCCCTCGTCTAAAAGCCGTTCCATTATTAGGATAGCTTCCCTTAAGGTCTTTTTTTCTTTTTCTGTCATAGCGTCAAAGCTAGAACAAAAAGAGCAAACAAATAAAAAGAAGTTCTAACTAGCTAGCAGTTAGGTTCATACGAAGGTTGAAGTCCATTAGATAGCGGACAATATAACGCCCGTCATCGCTACGGGTCTGCTCCTTAGATGCCCCAAGGTCGCTAACGCTCTCTAGTTCTAGGTCTAAGGTTCTAGCCTCGTTGTGGATTTCGCCCGTTAAGGTGGTGTCCTGAAAAGCCTTATACACCAGGTCAATCAAAGTGTTATGGTTGGTGACTGAGTACGCTGGTGAGGTTTCGTAGAAGATCACTCCCGTGGTTATTGTGTAGTCGTAGCTTAAATCAGTCTGTGACCCCGTTCTATCTGCGCCACCTATATCTATATAAACGTACTTGTCAAGGTCGCTGACGTTGGTTCTGCTATACTGAATAGCTATGGAACTCTGACCATTGGCGTTTAGAACCGTTCTTATTGAATTGTGAACGAGCCGCATTATGTCGGTAGTCTGTCGCATAAGGCAAAAGTAGGCCCACGAGCGGAAGCCGTTTAAGGGGTTCTTGACTTGTTTTATACGTTTGCGTACCTTTGTGGACATAAGAAGCTAGTAGAAAGCGGCAACGAATCGTTTAACTAGCAGACACCGAAGAGGTTAGGGGGTTGGTACTCCGTGAAAGCATAAGTCATCCAGTACCGTTATCCCGAAAGGCAACAGCCGTAAGGTGTATGTCCGAAGGGGTGCAAGTGATCTAAAGCGACAAACTCAAGCCGTACCGAAGCAAGATTATATTTCCTCTCTGTAATGGGGGGAGGGGGGGCAGTACTTGCTTTGGGTGGCTTAGATTTAGAGCGAAAGAATTAAAATTAATTACTATATTTGTCCTATGGCTCAGACACAACCACGGGGGTTAATGCCTCAAACACTTGCCGAATATTTGTTTTACCAAGGGTATAGGTACATTGAAACGAATAGGGATAGTGGTGCTATCGTTGCCTATAATGGTTCTGAGTTAATTAGAGCCGTGGCGTTTAAGACATACCAGGTTGAACTATTCCTTAGAGATAAGGGGGTACTAGGTGCAACCTTCCACGCATTGGAACGAGAATGGAAGTTCTACGACCACGATGCTTGTCTAGACTACATAGAAAATAACGGGACACAAAGCCAACTGAATTCACTTATAGAGAGTGGACGGGCTGAGTTTAACCCTAATGATATTGAACTCTAATCCACAAAAACAAAAACAAATGGATTTAATTGCAAAGCTGAACGCAATTCAGCACGACCTAAAAGCCCCAAAGTCTAATTTCAATTCTTTTGGGAAGTACAAATACCGTTCTATTGAGGACATCCAAGAAGCCGTAAAGCCACACCTTAAAAAACACGGATGCGTGTTAAACTTCTCGGACGAAGTTGTCGAGGTAGCTGGTAGGGTAGTCATTCAGGCAACCGCTTGCATTCAAGACGGCAAAGATGATTTAAGCGTTACCGCTTATGCCGAAGTTGATCAAATTAAGGGAATGAATATGGCCCAAGCGTTTGGCTCTGCTAGTTCTTACGCCCGAAAGTATGCCGCTGGTGGTCTTCTACTTCTTGACGATACTAAGGACGCTGACGGAACCAATGACCACGGTAAGAAGAAAGAAAATGACTTTGAAAAGGCTTTGATGTGGTTAACTGCTAACCCAACCCAAAACAACTACGATAAGTTGGCGGTAAAGATGGGTTCGGTTTTTACAGATGACGAATTTAAGAAGCTTCAGGCTATTGTTGAACTTGCAGAAAAAATGAACAAATGAAAATAAGAGCAAGCGCACTCGGTCAGATAATGACCAACGGGAGAGGGTCGAATACTATCGGTGCTACCGCACTAAACGCCCTTAAGGAAATGTGGATTTTCCAAAAGTACGGACGTACTAGGGAGATCAACACCGCACAAATAGCCAAAGGGCTAGCCGTGGAAGAGAAGTCTATTGCTCTGCTGGGTATGGTAGACGGTGAACTTTATGAGAAGAACACGGAGCGTAAGTCCAATGACTACATAACTGGTGAGGCCGACATCTACACGGGAGATAAGGTCATTGACGTTAAGAGTTCCTTTGACATCTACACCTTTCACAAGGGTGAGGGGCCAATTAACAAGTCGGGAAAGCTTACGCCTTACGGCTGGCAGTTAACCGCCTACGCTTGGCTTTGGGAAGTCGAAGACCTTCAGTTAAGCTACTGCCTTTCTAATACACCTGAAGACATCGTTGAGGGTCTTATATATAGGGAGGCTCTTAAATTGGAGGGTGGGGATAGTAATCCACTTTATACCAAGATTCAAGAAGAGGTAACCCGTAACCATACCTTTGATGACATCGAAATACACGAGCGTGTTAGGTCTTTTAAATTCAAGGTTGATCCAAACAACTTTAGACTTATCAAGGCTAGGGTTCAAGAATGTCAAGAAATAGTAAAGCGTTGGGATTCGGAAGGTCTTGACTAGTGTTAACTTAGCAAAAAAAAAGAAAAAGATGCTAAATCTTAATTGTGCTGGTAACTCAGCCACCCACAAGTTCACGGAAGCAATGGGGGATAAGCCTTGCCGTTTGTCGTTCTCAGTAGCCGTTAAGACGGGGAAAGACTCAACTGCGTGGGTTAGTTGTTCTATGTATGGGGTAAGAGCAGAAAAGCTATGGCCCTTCTTCAAGGATGTCAAGTCTATTAAGGTAGCCGTCAGCGGAAAACCTTGGGTAAGTGCGAAAGGTGATAAGGGTTATTTAAACCTAGCCGTTGACACGCTGACCTTTATGGGTTCCGAAAGCAAAGGGGATACGCCCGAATCCTCGGACGGACTACCGTTCTAAACGCCAAGTGCGTTTTATAGGGGGGCTTCGGCCCCCTTTTATATTTGTGGTAATCAAAAAGACTGCAAATGGCTAAGATGGATGGGCTTTACGTCCGTGTTCAAACAGATTCGGCAACACCTGGAACGGATGCGGCAATCGCTGGGGTGGTTAGTTCGGCAATGAACATCACTACTAACGAGATTGACACCACTTCTTACGAAGGTTCGGGAGATTATACGGGTATAGCTGGAACTCGTTCCGCTGACTTTTCCGCTGACTTTCACCTTGAGGCTGACGGATCAAACCTTACCACGCTGATGGCTGACCAAAAGTCTGGGACTATCCTTGATTTTGTTTATGGTGGTACTACTGCGGGGGACTTTCAGATTTCAGGAACTTGCTACATTACCGCGATGAACATTACTGCTAGTATTGATTCAGCGGTTAACGTATCTATGAGTTTCCGTGTTACTGGTGCGCTCACTCTTGGGGTTGCTCCTTAATTAGTTTTCTCTATTTGTTTAAGGGAGGCTTCGGCCTCCTTTTTTTTTATTCAATTATTTACATTAGCTTTGTTGTAAACAATAAAAACAATGAAGCAACGAATTACCGTTTACGACATTTACGGGCTGACCGAAATGCAAGAAGTAAACTCCGTAGAAGTAGACTACAAGGTTGAAATAATACCCAACTCAAAAGAAGGGTTCAGATTCTCGTTTAGCGGTGAGGCCATCATTTCTATTACTGAGTACAAAACCGAAGAGGCATTTAATGACGGGTGGACGAACCACGTTAATAGGATTGACAACGAGAGAGAGGTTATCCTAGAAATAGAAGACTTCTACTTTAAGGACGCTCCAGGTAGTGAGTTGAAAGATTTCGATCCCGTCCTTTACATTGAGGACTTTAATGATAGCCCCGTTGTTTACCTAGAATTTGAACTAAGATGAAAAACCTATTTGAAAGACTAGAACACCACGGGGTGACGTTTGAAAAGGACGTTATCCGAACCCTGAAGGTCAACCTTTACCCCTCTATGCTTCCGCTTTACACTGCCGCTGGCGTGTGGTTTGCGATGCGTAACGCTGGGGTTGTTAAAGGTCGTTTCAATTTTACCCAATTCATTGAACTTTTCGAAGATGCTGAAGCTTAGAGATGTACTCCTTTTTGCGTGTGACTATATGCAAACGGACGTTAGTGAGGTGATGTCAAGCACGAGAACAACGCCACTAGTTAAGACCCGTGTAATTTATGCTAGTATAGCTAGGGGGCTAACTAATAAAACCCTTGGGGAAATAGCTTCCCTTATTGGTCGAGATCACGCCACAATCATCCATTATACGGATAGGAAGCCTTCTGAGGTTTACCGCGATTTAATCTTAAACGCCACTAAAGCCTTCACCCCC
>Ga0196895_1000275_pt1 | contig 5430 bp, 2 predicted proteins | sample VirMetDEL_Aug_30_FD_166408 | JGI IMG/M metagenome (GOLD analysis project Ga0196895, IMG submission 166408) | Aqueous microbial communities from the Delaware River and Bay under freshwater to marine salinity gradient to study organic matter... | ecosystem: Environmental > Aquatic > Marine > Coastal...
TTCCGTACCCTGTAGCGTTTAGGCTACGTTGGTTAGTTAAGGCACCACCAGTAAATTCTACGGTAGTGTATTCGCTTTCTCCAAAGAAACCAGTAATCTGGTCACCCACTGTAAATTCTGCTGTTGCATAGGTGCCTTTAAAATCATAGGCCCACTTCATAAAGACTGTTGCGTTATTAGCACCAACTAAAGTAGGCTTGAGTTTCTTTAGAATTTTTATTCTTGCGCTGTCACCAAACGTCAAACTTGGGCTGTAGTATTTAAATCGGTAACCTAAACCGTTGTCTTGATAACCTGTGTACTGACTAATGCCGTTTGACGTGCCTATGTAAAAGTCACCGTTGTCCAACCGTGTGTAACAACTAAACCCTGTAGACGGCCAACGTGTTACACGGTACGATCCATTTTCTGTTGTGCCTCGTACGTCGAAGCAGTAGGTGTTGTCTTGGCCTACAAATGTCAACAGATAAAAACCCTCTTCAGGACTATAGGCAGATCTAAAGAATGTGTTTTCTGTTTGCAGCGCACTAATAATGTCCTTCGTAATGTTACCAGATAGACTACTTAAGGGCAAAGACTTTTCTTGTATTGTCCTGCCAAAACTCTTAAGACCCGTGTGCGACAAAAACAAAACGTCTGTGCCGGTGTACTGAATAGTGTCCCTATCGACGCAACCAACACCAGCTACAGTATCTGCTAAGGCCATTGTTGCCGGGGCTTCTGCTCCTTCGTACACAACAATGCTGTGTTTACCAAAGATAATAAGAAGTCCGTTGTGTGCAGCTAAACCTACAATCTCGTCGTACCCGTCAGGCCAGACTTTAGATATGTCAATAGACCCACTAGTGCCGCCTGAGTAGTCATGACCTATCAACAAGTCAGACCAGTAAACAGTAGAAGGACTAGTGCTAAGACCTGTTACCCAAAGACGACCGTAAGCTGACAGCACTTCGTTGCCTTGTACAACACCGGCAGCACCAGAAACTGAGTCTAGACGTACTACAGACGTACCGTCGTACACCAAAGGTGCATGAGAGTCTTGAAACAAGTACGCTTTGTCATTAAAGTTAACAATCTTCCAGTTGTCTGCTGTGATTGTGTAGCTACCGGGAGTCGCATCAGTTAATGTAGTAGTGCCTGTGAATATTTTGTTGTTGCCTACAGACAAAACTACATTACTGCCGCTACTTCTTTCAAACTCTTTGATTGCTCTAATTGTTCCAGAGCCTAACGCTGTCTTGTCAGTTGTAATAACACTATGACCTTTACGTGCCGCAATACGACCACGTTTGTCGATAACAGCGTTGTCTGCAATTTCTGCAAACGACGGGTCTTGTGCTAACGGCGAATCTTCGGTGTTGATACCTTTGAAGGCCGGTGCTACAAGATTGATACTCTTTAATTCTTGAGCCATATCAAATAGTCCTAAAGTACATTTCCTCAGGATGTTTTGCTGCGTCTATAGCAATAGCGTCAGACAAAAACTTATCAGCAATTTGGAAGTACTCAGCAGTAGAAGTACCGCCTGTTTCTCCACGTTCACGAGCCAGTAGAGCTACAGCTAGGTGTATCACAGGTTGAGAAGGTACAAGAAGTGAATCATCGTTAGCACTCAAGTCTGCCTGTCGCTTAACCACGTCAAACCGTAGGCTGTACACACCGTCTGGTGTTGGGCCTACGAGTACTTCTGTATCACCGCTAGAGTCCAACCCATTGTACGTGTAGTACCGTGGCTCTCCTTCTGCTGCACTGCTAATGTACAGCTGTTCGTTGAACCAGTCCTTTGTCTGATAGTCCATGAACAAGTTGCTAGTGTCATTTAGGACACACATAACTTTTACATTGTCACCACCACCAGTCAGTGAGTAACTGTTGTCGGAAGCAGTAGTAGTTACAACAATGGTTTCACGCAAGGCAGACCAGTCAGTTGCTTCTTCTACTAGCTTCTTAGCGTCGTTAATAAAGTCACCAACCATTTTGTTATAAGTAGTGCTAGTGACTGACGTGGTTTCTTCTTCACGCAACCGACGTAGTACGCTGTTCATTAAATTTAGGTATGTCATACAAGCATCCCGCTGTTCTGGAATAAGAATTTATTCAGTTCTATGTCATAGTCTTTTTGAGGCTGTGGTTGATAACCTACGTACTGGAAGCCGGGAGGAGCGTAAGACAACATACCCATGTGAGGTGTAAAGTCAGACTTTATTGGTGCGCCACTTAGCATACCTTCTCCGTCTCCTTCACCGTCACCATCGCCATCACCATCTCCGTCTCCAGTACCTGTGCCCGTCCCAGTACCCTCTCCTGTACCGGTGCCGTCACCAGTTCCGTCCCCAGTTCCTGTAGTGTCTTTTCCTTGTTCCTCTGCGTCCTTACGTTCTTGCTCTGAAGACTCAAGATCTTTCTCTAGCTGTTCGTCTGCTGCATCTTTATTTTGTTGTTCAGCATCTTTAGCTTCCTGTTCAGCCTGAGCGTCCTTTTGAGCATTCTCGTCCTTAGTAGACTCTTCTGCAGCTTGTTGTTCCTTAGCAGATTCTTCAGCTGCTTGTTGCTCTTTAGTTTGCTGTTCTGCGGCTTCGTCTTTAGCTCTTTCAGCTTCCTTTGCTTCAGTTTCAGCCTGAGCGTCCTTAGCTGCTTCAGCTTCTTTCTCAGCAGTTTCAGCCTGAGCGTCTTTAGCAGCTTCTGCTTCTTTGTCAGCTGTTTCCGCATCTTTCTGCTGTTGTTCTGCCTGAGCGTCCTTCTGTTGCTCTTCAGCTTCTTTCTGTGCGCTTTCGGCTTCAGCATCCTTAGCAGCCTCAGCTTCTTTTTCAGCAGTCTCTGCTTCAGCGTCCTTAGCTGCTTCAGCTTCCTTGTCTGCAGTCTCTGCATCTTTCTGCTGTTGTTCTGCCTGTTGCTCTTTGGTCTGCTGCTCTGCTTCTTTATCTGCACGTTCAGCTTCTTTTTGTTGCTCTTCAGCAGCAGTCTCTTCTTTTTGACGTTGTTCTGCTTCAGTATCCTTCTGACGTTGTTCTGCGTCTTTCTCTAATTGCTCCGCAACGTCTTTCTCAGACTCTTCGGCTACTTCCTTGTCTGCAGTTTCAGCTTCCTTCTGCTGTTGTTCAGCGGCATCCTTGTCGGACTGTTCAGCTTCCTTTTGTGCTTGTTCAGCAGTTTCTTTGTCAGTAGTTTCTGCATCAGCCTCTTTTTGTGCTTCCTCAGCAGCTTGAGCCTCCTTATCAGCAGTTTCTGCGTCAGCTTCCTTTTGTGCTTCCTCAGCAGCTTGGGCTTCCTTGTCTGCAGTTTCAGCTTCGGCTTCCTTCTGAGTTTCTTCAGCAGCTATGTCTTTTTGTTCCTGTTCTGCTTGCTGTTCTTTTTCAGTTTCTTCAGCGTCTTTTTGCTGCTCCTCAGCTTCTTTACTGTCTTCTTCAGCTTGACGATCTTTGTCTGCTTGCTCTGCTGCTTCCTCTTCTTTTTGTTGAGTTTCAGCCTGTGCTTCTTTGTCTGCTCTTTCAGCAGCCTCTTCTTCTTTAGTTTGTGTCTCAGCCTGTGCTTCTTTGTCTGCTCTTTCAGTAGCCTCTTCTTCCTTAGTCTGAGTTTCAGCCTGAGCGTCTTTTTCAGCTCTCTCTGCCTCTTCCTTTTCTGACCGCTCTGCTTCTTCTTTGTCGCCTTGTTCAGCTTCTTTGTAAATGCGCTCAGTTGCTTCTTTGTCAGCTTCTTCAGCTTCTTTTTCAGACGCTTCGGCTTCTTTTTCTTGTGTTTCAGCCATTTCCTTTTCACGGGTTTCAGCTTCTTTTTCAGCCCTTTCAGCAGCAGCTTCTTCTTCCTTAGTCTGATTTTCAGCCTCAACCTCTTTTTCAGTCCTTTCTGCTTCTTCAGCTTCAAGGTCTTTAGCTGCTTGTTCTGCTGCATCTGCTCCTGTTTTTATCGTAGAGTCTAAAGGATCTTCAGGATCTAAAGTATCGTCATCTTCAACAGTATCGCCTTCATCTGGATCACGAGGATCATAAGGATCTCCTGCTTCTACTTCTCCAGCAACAGCTTCAAATTCTTCGCCCGTGGTTCGGTCTCGTACACGATAAATACGAACACCATCTTCGTTTACGTATGAACCTATTATTTCATAGTTTGCGTTTTGTTCTTCAAACGCATCTTCAATTTCTTCTTGACGTTGAATTTCTTTTTCTGCGGCTTCGGCTGCTTCTTCTTTTTCAAGATTTTCTGCATCAGCGTCTTTATCGTCTTTTTCTGATTCAGAATCTTTAGTCGCTTCAGCGTCTTTTAAACTTTCACTATACTCTTCTTCTTTTTGTTGTTCTTCAGCAGCTGCCTCAGCATCTTTAGTTTCTTGCTCTGCCTCAGCGTCCTTTTGCTGCTGCTCTGCTTCAGCATCTTTGTCAGCTTGTTCTGCCTCAGCATCTTTAGTTTCTTGTTCTGCTTGAGTGTCTTTATCTGATTGTTCTGCTTCTTTACCAGTTTCTTCAGCATCTACGTCTTTTTGCTGTTGCTCTGCCTCAGTTTCTTTTTGTGACTCTTCTGCGTCTTTTTCTGCTTCTTCTGCAGAGTCACCACCGCCGCCGCCTTCGTCCTCTTCCTCTTCAATCTCAGGTGGGATGTTGATGACATACACAATCCCTGTCTCAGGGTCAGTCCAAGTGCCGTCTTCCATGTACTCTTCAGGGTCAAGATCAGGAAACTGCTCTTGGAAGTCTTCTAAAGATATGGGTTGTTGTTCGGGGTCCTCTGTTTCTTCTTCTGTATCAGGCTGTGGATCAGGCTCTTGGTCGCCGGGGTCGCCTGTAGGTTGTTGTGCTAACCACTCTTCAAATCCACCTGCTTCTGCTATTTCTTGTGCTATCCTGTCTAACTCTTCTCCGCTAGACCCCTCTATAGCAGTTTGAAGCGCGTCTATAGTTTCTGGATCAAGACCTTCAATAGTGCCTTGAGTTCCTGCCATAATAGCTACAAGAATGTCAAAAACAGAGTCTTCAAATTCCCCTGTTTCAAAAGGGTCAGCACCTTGGTCTGGTAGATCAAGTTCACCCGGTTCTTTAAAAATATCTTGGTCATCAAAACCCGGACCAATAGCAAACCGTGTAGGGTCAAGAATGCTTCGAATTTGTTCAGGATCAGTAATTACATCATTAGATCCTGTCAACATTCCTATTGTAGGTCGTAATGCCATTTACTTTTCCCTCGATACGCCCTTAGTTTTTTCATAAGAACGCATAGCGCCAAGACCAAGCATACCCATTAGTACAGGCATCATAGTCTCTAGGTCAATGAGTGGTATAGTGACTTCAATAGCCAACAGAGCTAGTACAAAGTTGGTAAAAGGAATGACCATGAAATTACCAGTCATACCTAAGACACAACACCAGCCAACAGCAGGTCTCCAACCAGAGACAAACAAGGACTTGTGTGCTGCTTCTACTTTGTTAACCTCTAGCTTTT
>Ga0196895_1000279_pt1 | contig 5379 bp, 10 predicted proteins | sample VirMetDEL_Aug_30_FD_166408 | JGI IMG/M metagenome (GOLD analysis project Ga0196895, IMG submission 166408) | Aqueous microbial communities from the Delaware River and Bay under freshwater to marine salinity gradient to study organic matter... | ecosystem: Environmental > Aquatic > Marine >...
CCAGACACCTTGCAGACTCTAATATGGAGTCTGTTGTGCGCAGTATGTTTAGAATAGCTTTTTGCTGTTCACTGGTCAGGGCGTCAAAGCTTTTGCGGCGTTCAGCTTGCGCTTTCTCCATAGCCTTAAGCGCCTTTTTAAACTGTGTTTGTACGTTTGCCATGTCTCAACCTCCGGTGTTTATCTGTGATATGTCTCTGTGAATAATCTTGGCAACAAACCACGTTTCCATGCGGTATCCGTGGGCTTTCTTTTGTCGCGCTATCCATTCGAGGGCTTTCTCTTCTGTGTCGTGTAACTGCCAGTCATCGTCATACTGAAACGGCCCTGTCTGTATTGAATATGTCGTAAGGTAGTCTTCCATTATTCTGCCTCCTCTTGGGCTTCAAAGATGTTTTTGTTGTAACCTTCCAATATTGATTTGCCCTTGCTGTTACGTTGATGGCTAACCTGAAACGTGCCACCTGTGTCGTGGTCAAGCACATCAAACCAATTAGAATAATAATGCGTTTTGCCAGACCTACTTGCCCCCTTGTGGTGCGAATGAAATTCTATGGTGTAGCGTCCATTGCGCCCGCCACGCCGCCATATCGCGTCAGGGTCTGGTGAGTATTTGGGGATGTTAACCAGACCACATAGAAAGCTATAGTCTCTGATTTCATCGTGCGTTATGTCCAATGGGTTAGCGCGGACATGATAAACCCTACCCCAAAAAAGCTCTGCCCTCTTTTGTTTTGTAATTCTAGCCATTATTCTGTCTCCGCTTCTCTGAATTGAATTTTGCATTCTTTTGTTGTGAACTTGACGACAATATAGGCTTTTTCGTCTGGGTCGTTGTTCATCAACATTTTGTCGGCGATGTCTGTCACCTCTGCGACAAATACAGGCCAGTCTTTCTCAACATCCCAATGAAAAGCCGCTGATGCCTCTAGCCGCTCAAGCCCCATTGATGTAGGGGTCCATATTTCAACGGTTGCGCTTGCAAAATGTCTGGACATTATTCTGCCTCCTCTATGGCTGTTGATGCTTCAGCTGTTTGAATGATGCCACCAGTCATTGCGGCCCATTCACACTCTGCGGCATGTTCTGCGTGTTCTAGGCTGTCTGCCTCGACTGTTATGATGCGCTCCACCAGTCCGATGACTGTCACTGTGTACTTTTGCATGTCATTACCTCCGTAATCGCGTTTTAAAGCCCGCTGAGGCCTGTCAAAGCTTCAGCGGGTAGGTTGGTGCTAGTTTATGCCGATGATGCGTTGCTTGCCGCTCTTTGTCGTTTCGACTTCAATGTCGACAAGCTGGCCTATCATGCCCATATGTACTTTGTAGGCGTCTGATATGTTGGCCTTGGTGCGTATCGTCTGGCCTCCGGTGAATGTAAATTCAAAAGCTGGGTTGCCTGCGTGTGAATTGTTCAGGCGTTTAATGTGTTTGATTGTGCGTTGCATTAGTCTTGCCTTTCTTTCATCAAGTCGTAATGTTCTGCCTCGCACAGTGCCGCTACAGCGTGGCGCGTGTCTGTGCTGAACAAGTGAAACCATTTGCCATTGCCGCAAAATTCCTTGTGGTATTTCTTGGCGGCATTGTTTGCAAAGTAACCCCAAAGCTTTGTTGCCTTGTCGCTGTTGTAGTCGCCCTTATCAAATCGCTTCTGAAGCAATTCCTCAATGTGTTCACGTTGCTGGCTGTACAGTGTGGAGTCGTTCAGCGCGTACAAGTAAAGGTCGAGCGCGTCATGCGATACTGTCTGTCTGTTCATGTTATTGCCCTCCTAATGGCGTTGTCGATAGTGTGATGCTTGCCTATGAATGTGTCTAAAATAGGGCAAGCTGGTGATTATTTTGTGGCGTTGTCTGTTCCTTGAATAAATGCGGAAACAGTGTCGAGCCCTGCCAAGCGTCTGCCGTGCGTCTGGCGGCCTTGGCTATCTCCGGCATGGGTTTGATAGTCATATCAACCGGAGCGTGTTTGAATGGCGTCTGTATGACCTTCACGTTGCTGACCTTGCACCGTCTGGACCTGTATTCATCGACAAGCTTCGGGCCGCACTGGTCCAGCACCATGCCATTGAGCGCAAGCTGGACGTGACTGCCAGTCGTTATCATGTACAGCGTGTCCGGCCTTGTGTGGCTCTCGACAAAATATTTTACCGTCCTGCCTTTACCAGCAAACCAATTGCCGCCTCCAGCTGGTACGGTTGAGTGCCATTTAATGCCAAGCTTGTCTAAGGCTGGCCCTTGGTGGTGTGTGAATGTTGCGCCCTTCCAGCGTCTGCCGTAATTCCCAACGCTTGCGAATGTGTTCCAAGCGCGGGCAAAGCTAACGCCTGCGGCGACTGCCAAGGCAGTCACACCGCAGTTAGGGCCAGACCGTGCATCAGCTGGTAGTTTGAAATGCGGGCTCATGTTACTGCCTCCACCTTATAGACTGTGGTTTTTTTGCTGAAGTAAAACCAAGCTGGGCCGGAGCCAACCCATGCCGTGCGGCTACTCTTTTTTCGCCACAGTGTAGGCTTGTGCGGGTTGTTTTTCAGCCTCCGCTCTATTGTGAACAAATCGCCAATGTTTAAATGGCTAAAGTTTTGTGTGTCGTTCATGTTACTGCCTCCGTGTTGTGCGTTGCTTATGATTGCAATGTGGGCAGTGAATGCGGCGAGAATGTGGCAAGAGTAAGGTTTTTTGCCTAGATTGTTGCCTTATTCATAGAAAAGTTTACACTGAGCGGCATGGATGCGTTGCGGCTAAGTGATTGGATTGTATGGGATGGATGGATTGTTGTGAGTGTCTGCACACACTCTGTTTACACGGCCTATCGCGCGGCACTGTACGCCGAGCCTATCATAGTGTGGCAAAAATGCAACACTGTGTCGTCACGGCAACAGGCAGGGGGGTGTATTTTAAAGGCATGCACCCCGCGCGCGCCCGGCCGCTTCGATATGTATTAAATATATGTTCTGCACACACGGAGAAAGCATGACAAAACTCACGACCTACACAACACGGCAAATCATAGCCGACCTTGCAGATGGCTTTACGATGGTAGATGCCTGCAACCGTGCGGGCGTTTCTAGGCAGGCTCTGTACAAGCGTATGAAGCGCAGTGAGGAGCTTGACGCTGCAGTACGCACTGCACAGCAGTATAGTGCGGAAAAAGCGCTAGAGGAGCTTGATAAGCTGTATGACGATGCCCTTAACAAGCGAAAGGACTATGACCCGCATGTGCTGCGTGATTATGCCAATCATGTGCGCTGGAAGGTGCAGAAGATTATACCGGAGCGCTTTGGTGAACAGAAGAACAAGGCTGGCGTTGAGGTGACTGACGGTGGCATACGCATTATGTGGGAAAGCTAATGGACGTAAAGATTCCATACAAGCCTCGTGCGCTCCAAGCTGAAATGCACAACAGCCTGAAGCGCTGGAATGTCTTAGTGATGCATAGACGCTTTGGCAAGACTGTATTCGCGGTTAATCAGCTAATAAAAACCACGCTTACTTGTCCGTTGCCAAGGCCGCGCACAGCGTTTGTTGCACCTACGTTTGCGCAGGCCAAGCGTATTGCTTGGGATTACGTTAAGTTTTATGCGTCTGTCATTCCCGGCGTTACGTTTAATGAGACAGAACTGCGTGCTGACTTTCCGAATGGGGGGCGGTTAATGTTGCTGTCGGCTGAGAACCCGGATGCCCTTCGTGGTATTTATTTGGATGAGTGCATTTTTGACGAGTTTGGCATGCAGAATCCAAGGGTATGGGGGGAAGTTGTACGGCCTGCTTTATCTGACAGACAGGGCTCGGCTTGTTTTCTAGGCACGCCAGCTGGTCACAACCATTTTTTTGATTTGTTAGACACGGCGCGGGGGCAGATTGCCGAAGGCTCTGAAGACTGGTATTTTAAGATTTGTAAGGCTAGTGAGACTGGCATTGTCAAGCCAGAGGAACTAGATGCTGCCAAGGCACAGATGACGCCTGAACAGTATGAACAGGAATACGAGTGTTCCTTTACGGCGGCTATCATCGGGGCGTACTACGGCAAGTTGCTAAGTGAGGCTGAAGAAGCTGGCCGCATAACCAGAGTTCCTTACGACCCTATGTATCCGGTGCATACGGCTTGGGATTTGGGTATTAACGACTCAACAGCCATATGGTTTGCGCAGATATTCAGAGGCGGTGCGGTAAATGTTATTGATTATTACGAGAGTTCTGGCGTTGGTCTCGACCATTATGCAGATATACTCACAAAGAAAGATTATAATTACGGCGACCACCTCGCTCCTCACGACATTGAGGTCCGTGAGTTGGGCTCAGGTAAAAGCCGCTTGGAAACGGCGTTTTCGCTCGGAATCAGATTCAAAGTGATTCCTAAGATGAAGGTAGCTGATGGCATTAACGCGGCGAGGATGATGCTACCTAGATGTTATTTTGACCGTGACAAGACAGCGGAAGGGCTGGATATGTTGCGCCAGTACAGGCAAGAGTGGGATGACAAGAAAAGAAGCTTCAGAGACGCGCCCCGGCACGACTTTACCAGCCACGCCGCAGACGCCTTCCGTTACCTTGCAATCGGGCTTGAGAACCGGACAAAGATGGTTCGGCCTCCACAGGCGGTTGCAGATAACGCTTACAACCCTTTTCAGCATTGATTTGAGCAAGCCATGATGATGGATTATGAACAGTTTCACTATGACACGGCTTCCATGATGATGGATTACAGCCAGTATCACAGGAACTATTCTTGGGCTGACAAGCGAATGTACTTAGAACCGCCCTTGGCTATGGGTAATTATATATTTGGTGTAGACTCCGAAGCGACACCCTATTTGTTTGCTACTTGGGCCTTCCCGGAAAAACGACATGTGGACGAATATATTGAAACAGGTAAGTTCCCGCCTGCCGCTTGGCGTGGTGATGGTGATAGTCCTTGGGTTGTTGATTTTATCTGTTTTGGGGGTCGTCAAGGGATAGTCGAGGGCTTTAGGTCTTTGAAAGACATTTTTATTCAAATGGGTTATATTGACTGCTATTGGCTACGGACGGAGACTGGCAAGGTCGGTTTCCACAAATTGAAGGAGTTCTAAGATGGGTTCAGGTGGAGGCGGCGGCGGCGGCGGCGGTGGTGGAGCCGACAGAAATCGCGGCGTAGAACGAGGCAGAACTAAACAGCCTCCTGTGGCAGTAACAAGGCCGACCCCTGCGCCTAAACCCGCGCCTAAACCCGCGCCAAAGCCTGCTCCCAAACCTAAACCTGCGCCTGCACCACGAGTGCCGGATGTTATTGCTGCACCGAAGCCTCAACCCGCGGCACCTAAGCCAGTGCCTAAGCCAGCACCGAAGCCATCGCCAATGGTTCCTGATGTTATTGCTGCACCGAAACCACAGCCAGCCCC
>Ga0196895_1000303_pt1 | contig 5179 bp, 10 predicted proteins | sample VirMetDEL_Aug_30_FD_166408 | JGI IMG/M metagenome (GOLD analysis project Ga0196895, IMG submission 166408) | Aqueous microbial communities from the Delaware River and Bay under freshwater to marine salinity gradient to study organic matter... | ecosystem: Environmental > Aquatic > Marine >...
GGGGGACGCTCAATCCCTTGGCGTAGAATCTTGGTATGTTCAAACACAGGCCATCGAAAGCTTCGGAGTTATGAACAAGTCATAAAGGCGAAGCGGGATAGATACTTGCCTAGATCCGGATCAGGGCCAGGGTCTTGGTCTGGGTCTAGGTCTGGGAGTAAGTAAGATGATCACAAAGCGGAAGAGATACTCGCGTAGGTCTAGGTCTGGGTCTAGGTCTGGGTCTGGGTCTTGGTCTGGGTCTGGGTCTTGGTTTGGGTCTGGGTCTAGGTCTAGATCTTGGTCTGGGTCTAGGTCTGGGTCTAGGTCTAGGTCTTGGTCTAGGTCTTGGTCTGGGTAGGGAGGTAATCATGATACCAAAAAGGCGTGGCTACTGGTCTTGGTCTGAGTCTGGGTCTGGGTCTAGGTCTAGATCTTGGTCTGGGTCTAGGTCTAGGTCTTGGTCTAGGTCTAGATCTTGGTCTGGGTCTGTGTCTGGATTTTGGTCTAGGTCTAGGTCTGGGTCTAGGTCTTGGTCTGGGTAGGGAGATAACCATGATAACAAAAAGGCGTTGCTACTGGTCTGGGTCTAGGTCTTGGTCTAGGTCTTGGTCTGGGTCTAGGTCTAGGTCTTGGTCTGGGTATTGGTCTAGGTCTTGGTCTGGGTCTGGGTCTAGGTCTTGGTCTAGGTCTGGGTCTGGGTCTTGGTCTAGGTCTAGGTCTTGGTCTAGGTCTGGGTCTTGGAGTAACTAAGGAGAAGTGAAAATGAACATCAAAGACTATCAAGTATGGACACGAGAAACTGCTATCTATCAGTGGAAAGTGTTCTACCCTGCCATGGAGCTATCAGGTGAGGCAGGTGAGATATTAAATCAAGTTAAGAAGGCTCATCGTGATGACGACAATCAGTTCACCGAGGAACGAAAGACAGCCTTGAAGAAAGAACTAGGTGATGTGTGCTGGGCTTTATGTCGATTGGCTGATGATCTAGGGTTTGACATGGAAGATATCTTACAGTATAATCATGACAAGCTGATGGCTCGAAAGGCTGCTGGTACAATTCAAGGTTCGGGAGATGATAGATGAATATATTCAGACTAGATAATGATCCAATCAGTGCTGCTATATATCAGTGCGACAAACACGTCGTCAAGATGTGCCTGGAAACGGCGCAACTCTTGTCCACTACACACCGTGTACTTGACGGTGATGAAGCCTCGTCAGTACTGTACAAAGCAACACACAAGAACCACCCTAGTGCTGTCTGGGCTAGGGAGAATTCAGCTAACTATCTGTGGTTGCTTGAACATTTCGATGGTTTGCTATCTGAGTATCAATACAGATATGGTAAGCGCCATGCGTGTAATCGTCTGATGCCTGTACTAGAGTTCTTGCCGAAGAACATCGAGCATGATATACATGAGACACCGTTTCGACTGGCGATGCCGAAAGAGTATCACCATCCTAACCCAGTTAAAGCTTACCGTGATTACTACTGGAATGAGAAGCGGTACATGGCTAAGTGGTCGGCTGATAGGACACCCGAGTGGTGGGAAGATTACGAAGTAGCAGAGGATATTTTTGATGTCTGAATTTTATTACGACGATGATGACGAAGACGAGATTGACGACGAAGAAGAGGTCATGAGAATCCTAGATGAGTTCTGGGATAATTTCGCGGAGGAATGGTATGAAAGGGAAAGGGAGGACGAAGACTACACGATTGAATCCTATCGCAAAGTCTTTGAGATCACCTCATCTGAAGATGCAGACAGTACCTAACAAAAAGAAAGAGGCCAAGCATGATCGAGGATATGATAACGAGTATGATGCTTACCGAAGGGGATACGAAAAGGCTTGACTGTCCTCATTGTGGTGGCAGAAATACATTCACCCTGTCTATTCGAGAAGGCAAGGCGCTTTGGAATTGTTATAAAGCATCCTGCCGAGCACGAGGTGCAACAGGTGTTAGGTCTAGTAGATCCGATCTTATCAAACGGATACAGCGTACCAGTCTCACGTCAGAAAAGAACATGATCTATGAGAAACCTTCTAACTTCTCGACGTACTTCCCTGAGAAGATGGTCAAGTATATGGATAGGAACCATGTGACCCAGGCGTATCGAGAGGGGCTGGTTGAGTTGTACCATGACATCCTACAGGACAGGTGTGTGTTCGTCATAAAAGCCTCCGAGAAGCCCGTAGACGCTGTTGGAAGGGCGTTGGGTAGGGGAACTAAATGGCACCGCTATTCAGGCACTCGTGAGCCGTTTCTGTGCGGCTATGGGGATCTTCTATATATCGTAGAGGATGCGGCATCAGCCTGTGCTGTCAGCCAGTATGGAGTGGGCATGGCTTTGTTAGGTACCAGCTTAACTGATCGTGCTCTTGAGGTAGCCAAAGGGTATAGCAGGTGTGTGGTATGTTTGGATAAAGACGCTAGTAAGAAAGCTTTATCCTTGACAATGAGGCTGAAACAGTATACAGAAACAACCATGCGGCTGCTCAATGCAGACCCAAAAGAATACCCTGAAGGAGTACTTGGATGAATAATGTGGTAGAGATGAACCCGAAAGAACGAAGAGACGTACCAACATCAAACCTGTTGCTTGAACTGTTCTTGGACTATGACTTCTGGAAAGATCATAACCATATGATCTCAAAGGATTATTTCGAGAACGAGAGCCGGAAGATTTACGATACTATCTGCCTGGCTCATGAGAAGTTCGGACATGATCTCACCGTAGCTGAGGTTGAAGCCTTGCTACTGGCGAACAATCCATTGCTGACCACTGCCAATCGCGTATCTATCTTAGATATCACCCGAAACATGCATGGATCGTTATCGCCAGACGTAGCTAGAGAAGTATTGAAGTCAGCTTTCCGAGAGTATGTCGGGCAGACTATCGCCGAGCTAGGTATGAACCTGATGAACGGTGACGCCCAAGACTTGTCGGAGATCCAAACCCTAGTTGAAAGGTATCAAGACGGGTTCCAACCTGATGAAGTCTTGGTCGAAGTCAGCATGGAGTATGATGATGTCTTTGATGAAAGCGAGGACGACTATCCTTGGAAGTGGAACCTAACCGCTTTGAATAACTTGGTTCCTGGCATCGGCCCCGGCACTCTAACCACCGTCTTTGCCCTTGTTGAAACAGGTAAGTCAGCCTTCGTTGTGTCGACAGGGTTTGGTCCTGATAGCTTTCTCGCGCAAGGCGCAAAGGTTATGATGATCTGTAACGAAGAGCCAGCTAAACGAACCATTCAGAGATCGATCATGTCTCATTGTGGATTCAATCTGAAGATGGCGTTTCAGAACAGGGATTATGGCAAGAGAATCTGGAACCATGTGAAGAGCCGTGCTATCATTCGTGATGCTCAAGACTACCCCACAATGGATGCGGTCGAGGCCTTGGTCAGAAAGATGAAGCCTGATATCCTAATCATCGATCAGCTTGATAAGATGCAGGTCAACGGTACCTTTGCACGTGATGATCTTAGACTAGGTGAGGTGTACCGTAAGGCTAGGTTCATGGCTAAGAAGCACGACCTTGCTGTTATTGCAGTGTCCCAGGCCGATGCTACTGCTGATGGTCGTACAGCTTTACGATTCACACAGATGGCTAACAGTAAGATCGGTAAAGCAGCCGAGGCTGATGTTATCATTGGTATTGGTAAGGAGCAGACTGATACAGGAGAGGACAACTTCCTCCGGTATCTTTATGTGAGCAAGAACAAACTTGGAGGACGGCATGGTCGGGCTACCGTACAGATCCAGCCTGAAGTTTCTCGGTACACTGACTAGGGAGAAATAAAATGGAAAATAAACCCGTTCCGCTACTAAAAATTATAAGAGAAAAGTGTCTCGACTGTTGTTGTGGTAGTGCGGTAGAGGTAAAGCTCTGTCACATAAAAGATTGTCCATTATTTCCATACAGAATGGGTAAAAATCCATTCCGTAAGAAGCGGGTGCTATCAGAAGAACAGAGAGAGTTAGTCGCAACCAGATTAAATGCAGCGAGGAATAAAAAAAGACTTGACAAATGAGATTCCCTGTGCTATATAGGTTGATACCGATTGGGAATGATATATAATATATTATATATTAATATTATATATATATTATATAGAGATGTTATCTTCAGATATCTTTATATCTAAATAAGGATACAGGAAGATAACATAACGAACAGAAAGGTAAGACAATGAAGATAGGTAAAGTGGAGATAGGAATTGTTGTAGTTGCGATTGTATTAGTATGCGTACTCTTCTTAGCTGGGTCTGCACAATCTCAAACTCCACAGAACTGTAGACCGTATGAACAAACACATAAATTCCTAAAGGAGAAGATGAATGAGTCTCCTGTGTTTACGGGGTTAAGTGTGTCTGGACATCTAACCGTGGTGTACTTCAATTACAAGACAGGCGACTGGTCGGCTGTAGTTATCCCACCGGTTGATCCAAAGATGATGTGTATAGTAGATCACGGTACGGATTCGTATGTTCGCATAAGTGCAAGGGAGAGTGAGATTGAATTTAATGACTAGATACTTTGAACATGTGGGTTCAGGCTACTACGTGGAGGTTGTACAACAAAAGACAGGCTTTCATACGAGGATCTTTTACGCTACAAGAGTCAACGATCTTTATGGTCATGGGCCAGTCTATCCCTCGGTCTATGTCTGTAACACAAAGGAAGAGTTAGATGCCGCGATAAAGAAAGCTTCTAGCAGAGACTTCGGACTCTGGGGTTCGGATGAGGATTATTAAATGAGTAAAGATTCGGAGTTGATGATGATCAAGCATGAACCACTATTTGACACTCAAAAGGTTTGCGAACACTATACAGAAAAAGATGGTGTTCCTATTACCTATGTGTGTACAAGTGCTCTGGGCAATGAGGCCTGGGCAATGGATATCTTTTACAGAGAGACTCCACATCCTGAGTTTGGTAACCATTACTTTGGATTATATTACAATATGGTTGATACACGAGTAACACAAAAGCCAGAAATTATGATTACCAATGCAGATCGAATTGAATCTGTAGAGTTTGGGCTTGTTGAAGATGATACTGGTGATCTACAGTACAGTGCCCATCGTCATGATTATAAACGGTTTGAGAACGGTAATATGATTGATGGTGGTCGTGCTTATATTAAGTCAAGTATGTGTGAAGTTAAACACTACGTTGTTCGTA
>Ga0196895_1000337_pt1 | contig 4892 bp, 8 predicted proteins | sample VirMetDEL_Aug_30_FD_166408 | JGI IMG/M metagenome (GOLD analysis project Ga0196895, IMG submission 166408) | Aqueous microbial communities from the Delaware River and Bay under freshwater to marine salinity gradient to study organic matter... | ecosystem: Environmental > Aquatic > Marine > Coastal...
GGGGGTTTGCTTGATGTGGTTGTCAAGCGAATATTTACTTACAGTTTAGGGAAATGTGCTGATTTCGCTGAATATGTTGTGTGGAATAGCGCCTCCCCCGCCCCACAGAGCCCTCTGCCCCCCGTTTAGGGGGTGGGGAAGGGGTAGGGTAAGGGGTCGGCTTGCGGCCTGCGTGCGGCCTGTGCGTGCGTCTGGGTGCGTGCGGCCTTGCGGCCTATATGTGGGTGATTCGGACTTCAAAGTGAAGGTCGAGTGATAGCGTGCGGACTTGCGAGTAGCAGTGGTCATGCGTTCCGGTGATCTCTGAATCAAACCAACCGCTTTCGCGGTCGGCTCGGTCTCTCAATTCAACTTGGTACATTGGTTCTCCTAGTGTTGATGGTAGCTAATGTTGGCTATGTCCTTGTCCCAACATGCGCGACAGTCTCGGCACTCATTGTCTTGTTTAGGTGCCGGACATATATGCGAGTTAGTGGGAATGGTTCGAGCGTGAACCGTTGAAGTATTGCGGAATCGCTTAGGCCTTGGGCCGTCAACCATCGCGGCCGATACTCTCACGATTAGATTGTCAGGCAGGTCACCGTCATATGATGCGACAATTTGCGCTTCGCGTGTTGGCAACCAGTGCAAAGTGTTGGGCGTTGCGCGTGCGACCTGCACGATTTTTTCGAAGTGATTCGCGTCCTGAATGTCGCCGCTGTCATGCCAGCGGAAGTATTTGTCCTTGTTGATCGCTCTCGCCATGCTTGGCGCCCAATTATCGCGCGTGATTGTTGCAAGTCTCCGCGCTTGTGCTTTCTTAACGACTGGCATTACATACATACCACGATCATACGCATAGCAATTCTCGCAGGTTGATCCCTTGACGTTTCGCAATTGTCCGCCCACCTTGCACGCTTGCGCGGGTAGTCCATAAGATTTGCTTGGCATTTTTGACGGATTGGACAACCCGCCTACATTCTCTCTTGCTTCCGATACTTTCATTTTATGTCCTTATATTTTGCTTTAGGTGCCTCAATTCTAGCATAAAATGCCAGGTAATAAAGTAGTTTTTTCGATCGGTTTTAAGCGTGCGAGCTTGCGACCTAGAGGTTTTTTTATAGTGTGAGCTTGCAAGCTTGCGACCTCGAGGCTTTTTATAGTGTGAGCATGCGAGCTTGCGAGCTTGCGACCTTATTATTTTTATTATTATTTAATGGTTGCAGCGGGGTACCTGTTCCAGGAGAGCGCCCAAAAAAAAGGGCCCGAGGGCCCTTGTCTTTAACTGTGGGTGTATCCATCATCCTCGACGCCCAACCACATTCCACACCATTGGACCATGAAAAAATTTCCCCCAATTCCTGGAACAATCGACCGCCTGAACTGCCGATAGGACATGCCGTTATTGTCTTGCATCCATTTGCGATGCAATGCCTCTCTCTGTGCTCGATTAATCGTCATCATTCATAATCTCCGTTATTGATCGCCGATCAAATGGCAATACGTTATTTGTGTAAAACCGCTCGATTAACTCATCAGGCCATGCGTTTATGATCGGATTAACCGCCATGATCATCGCCTTGATGGTCGGGTATTGCTTGCCTTGAAACTGATACTTCATTTGATTCTCCTTATTGTAAAAACCCAATCACCATTTGGGAGTGTGCCCATTGCGCCTATTTCAAATTCTTTATCCCACTCTAATTTTTCCATAAGCCTTTCTGCCGCTGTTAATGCATTACCGTCTCCACCATAGGAATAATCCCGATGGTGTGTGTAATTGCCGCTCTTACAGATTGCTTTATAACGAGATCCTTTTGTATTAGTAGGACCTAAATATTTAACTTGGATTGCTTGCATTCCCATTTGGATTCTCCAATGAGGGCGCCCGAAGGCGCCCGATAGGTTAGATGAATGGATTAATGGTTAAGACTTTCTGAATCTCTGGGCTCGGTGTCCGAACCGTTAACCCCCAGTCCCAGCGCTGTCCTTCCCAGTTGATCGATCCGATGATCTTGCCAGCATCACGCGATGTCACAATCAGGTTCGATGGCTTGTGCTTAAACCGAGTGAATCCATTCTCATTAACACCGATCGAATTCTTGACCGCATCCGCCGGACCTTTTTTCTCTGCAGCTAGTTGACGCTTTAAAAGTTTAAGCTTTAAGACATCGGACGATCTTTCAAGCTTGGCTATCTCTTTTACTAGTGTTTTAATATCCATAATTTAATCCCTTAATTAAATGAAGGCGCCCGAAGGCGCCTGATAGGTTTATAGATCGGCGAAATTGCCTTCCTCGTATTTCGCCGCCGCGTTAATCGCATCGGTGATTGAATCGAATGAATCAAACCACTCTTTAAGAATCAATCGCTGGCCTCTGTCCATATGGCAGAATGTGCTGTGCAGTTCATTTATTGCCGATCGAACTGAAAACAATCGCGAATCTACGATCCCAAGCTCTTTAAACATATCCTTACAGTTGTTGTATTGCATATTAATTTTTCCTTTTAATTGCTTTATGTTTATCTGTTATCCATTGTTGAATAACAGAGTTAGACAATATCAGTTTTCAATAGTTAAGTCTAGTGTTTTATGCAACATCAAGCAAAATAGTTGGACTTTTTTATGATTACTGAGCGAAGCGAATAGATGCCAGCATCGCTGGCATGATCAACAAAAACCGACGGGTCCCTTTTGAGATTTTCGCGATTCGCTGGCAGGTCTCGCTTGCGGCCCAGTCCCCCCCTTTTTGGGGGGGAGCTTTTTGTGTTGTAGTATAATAACGTCCGCCACCCACAATTATGTTGAAAATTAAAAATGCCCCAACTCGCCCATATTGCGGAATCGGAGATGAAAGAGATCTTGATGCTCAAGGAGCGCCTCAAGATGTTGGATTCTCAAGATAAATGTAAAAAATCGTTTATGGAGTACATCCGGCACATCTGGCCTGGTTTTATTGAGGGAGATCATCATCGGATTATTGCGGACAAGTTGACTGAGGTTGCACAAGGCAAGTGCAAGCGGCTGATTGTGAACATGCCTCCGCGTCATACGAAGTCTGAGTTTGCGTCTGTGTACTTTCCGTCTTGGATCATGGGACTCAAGCCGGAGATGAAGATTATGCAGACGACTCACACTGCTGATCTGTCTATAAATTTTGGCCGCAAGGTTAGGAACCTTATGGACACGCCGGAATATAGTAATATTTTTGATAATGTTTCTTTGGCCTCAGACTCAAAAAGTGCGGGTAAGTGGCAGACCAGTGCGGGGGGTGAATATTTTGCGGCTGGTGTCGGTGGTGCCATCGCGGGTAGGGGTGCAGATTTGTTAATTATTGATGATCCGCACTCTGAGCAAGACGCGATGAGTGTGAATCTGTTGGATGCATGTTATGAGTGGTACACCTCGGGTCCCCGTCAGCGTCTTCAGCCAGGTGGGACGATTGTTATTGTGATGACCCGATGGTCTACATTGGATTTGACGGGTCGTTTGTTGAAGCGTCAGACAGAAAACCATGCGGATAAGTGGGATGTTATTGAGTTGCCTGCGATATTTGAGGACTCGGGCAATGTGTTGTGGCCGGAGTTTTGGAAGAAGGAGGAATTAGACTCTGTTAAGGCGTCGATTCCGGTTTCGAAGTGGAATGCTCAGTACCAGCAGAACCCGACTTCTGAGGAAGGTGCGATCATTAAGCGGGAATGGTGGAATATTTGGGAGAAGGATGAGCCGCCGCGTTGTCATTATGTTATTCAGAGTTACGATACGGCGTTTAGTAAGAGTCAGACAGCGGATTTTAGTGCGATTACGACTTGGGGTGTATTTACGCCACAGGAGGGTGGTAGTGATGCGATTATTTTGCTGGATGCCAAGCGTGGTCGCTGGGACTTTCCTGAGTTGAAGGCGGAGGCTATGGAGCAGTACAAGGAGTATGAGCCTGATATGGTACTTGTTGAGGCTCAAGCGAGTGGCACACCGTTGACGCATGAGTTGAGAGCGATGGGTATACCTGTTGTGAATTACAGGCCTAGCCGTGGTAACGATAAGATGACGCGGGTACATGCGGTGAGCCCTGTATTTGAGTCTGGGATGGTATGGGCGCCTGATTTTGTGTTTGCGGATGAGGTGATTGAGGAGTGTGCTGCTTTTCCGTTTGGTGAGAACGATGATTATGTAGACTCTATGACCCAAGCTATACTAAGATTCAGACAAGGTAACTTTATTAACCTTGAATCTGACGAGATTGAAGAAGAAGTTTACCGAGAAAAACGCGCATATTATTAATCTCGAGATAAGGAAACGATCATGGCCGGTAAATTAAAAACGTTATTCGAAACAGCAAAAAAGCTAGAAAAGGGCGCATCACGCAGAGTAGGTGCATTAGGAAACAAAGGCGTTAGGATTGAGCCTGGTTCAAAAGTAGGTTCTGCTGTTGGCGGAATAAAAGACCCTAAGACAGGAAGGGTTCTTAAGAAAGATAAAATTGAAGAGCTAACTTCAAAAGGTCGAAGGCGTATTGCTGGAACTGGTGTTGCTGGCGCCGCTGCTGCTACTTTGTCTGGAGGATCTGACGATAAGCCTAAGAAGAAAGACTTTACCAAAGGCGTAAGCAGAGGCGGCGTTCCGTTTAAGGAAGCATTTAGGAAAGCGCGTAAAGACGGCAAAAAGACTTTTGAGTGGAACGATAAAGAGTATACGACAGATCTTGCTTCTGAAAAGAAAAAAGACACTCCATCTAAGTCTAATTCTAAGACTACTACCGATAATAAAAAGCAAGGCGTTATTTTTGGCAAGGGCGCTAAGTTCCGTCCCTTCGGCGGTGTTCTTGCCCGAGCATTGCTTGGTGATGATGAGAAGTTTGGTGGCGAGCGAGGCGCGATTGATTTTATTCGCACCAAAAAGAAAAAGCCCGGGG
>Ga0196895_1000403_pt1 | contig 4566 bp, 5 predicted proteins | sample VirMetDEL_Aug_30_FD_166408 | JGI IMG/M metagenome (GOLD analysis project Ga0196895, IMG submission 166408) | Aqueous microbial communities from the Delaware River and Bay under freshwater to marine salinity gradient to study organic matter... | ecosystem: Environmental > Aquatic > Marine > Coastal...
GGTTCTGTTGCACAAGGTGGATCAATCAGCTTTACAGTTACTGCTACATCTGATAGTGCTGTAACTTATTCTATTGTATCTGGAGCTTTACCAACAGGTGGTAGTTTAAATAGTTCAACTGGAGCAATTACTGGAACAGAATCAGGAAGTGATACTTCAGAGACAACGTATAACTTTACAATAAGAGCAACGGACGCAGAAGCTCAAACTGCAGATAGAGCTTTCTCTATTACAGTAACAGTAGGAATTAACAATGCGGGGCAATTTAACTAATGGCTACAACTTATTTATCAAGAACACCAAGTGGTGCTGGTAATAGAAAAACATTTACAATATCTTTATGGTTTAAAAGATCAGATATTACAAGAAGACAGGCACTATTTAATAATACTGATGGTGGTGGACAAAATGGTGTCTATTATGATTTACAAGCAGATGATACTTTATTAATATCAGATTATGGTTCAGGCAGTTTTAATTGGAATTTAGAAACAACACAAGTCTTTAGAGATGTGTCAGCTTGGTATCATCTTGTTATTTCAGTTGATACAACACAATCAACAGCGAGTAATAGAGTAAAAATTTATATAAATGGAACACAAATAACTAATTTTGACGCATCAAATTATCCATCACAAGATTCAGATACTTTATGGAATAGAGCAGATACATTTGAAATAGGTAGCTATAATGGAACAGGAAATTATTTTGAGGGCTCAATGTCACACATTCACTTCACAGATGGCACAGCTTATGACGCATCAGCATTTGGAGAAACAGATGCAACAACAGGAATCTGGAAACCTAAAACTGCACCTAGTGTAACGTACGGTACAAATGGATTCTTTTTAAAGTTTGAAAATAGTGGTGCTTTTGGAACTGATAGTTCAGGTAATGCAAATAACTTCACAGTTAATGGTACAATGACACAGAATATAGATACACCTAGTAATGTTTTTGCTACATTGAATCCATTACAAACAGATCATTCTGGAAATACAGCATTTTCAGAAGGTAATAATAAATTTCAAGCCACAACAGCCGATTGGGTAGGAACAGCATCAACACAAGGAACTAATACAGGAAAATGGTATGCAGAATTTAAACTATCAACATTAACAACTGCTGCTATGATAGGAGTAGCAACTGATGTTTATTTGTCTAGCAAAGGAGTTACAGATTATGTAGGTTTCACATCAGGATTACCAAATTATGCTTATGCTAAATATTTAACAGGTGGTGTTGACGCAAATGAAGGAAAAATATTTCAATACGACCAAACTGAAAACACATATGGCAGTAATACAGGTGGTTCAACAGGAGATATTATTGGTGTTGCTTTAGATTTAGATAATAATAAATTATATTGGTCAATAAATGGAACTTGGGAAAATAGTGGCGACCCAGCTGGTAATTCTAATGGTTATACTATTGGTGCTGGAACTTATCAATTTGGAGTATGGGGTTATCAATCAACATCTGAATCAAACTTCGGCAATGGATATTTTGGCACAACTGCTGTATCATCAGCACAGAATCCAGATGACGGAATTGGTATCTTTGAATATGCAGTTCCTACAGGTTACAAAGCACTTTGTACTAAATCAATTAATGCACAGGGGTACGATTAATGGCACAGATAAATAAACCAGACGAATATTTTGAAACTAAACTTTATACAGGAGATGATACAAATAATAGAGAAATTTCTTTAGGTTTAACACCAGATTTAACATGGATAAAAGCTAGAAATGTAGCTTATGGTCATATTTTATTTGATAGAATTAGAGGTCTTGGATTTTCTCTTAATTCTAATAATACTAATGCAGATAGAAATGTTGGTAGTGAATTTGGTTGGTCAAATTCTGGTTGTACCACAGATAGTTTTACTGTTGATAGAGGTTCAAATGAAAGTTTAAATGAATCAGGCAGACCAATGGTTGCTTGGAACTGGAAAGCAAATGGAACAGGTTCAGCTAATACAGATGGTTCTATAAGTTCTACAGTTTCAGCATCAACTACAAGTGGATTTTCTATTGTAACTTATGATGGAACAGGAAGTGCAGGAGCAACTGTGGGTCATGGATTAGGTGTAGCACCATCTATGATTTTAGCTAAAAAAATGGATGGAGCAGCTTCAAACTGGGCAGTATATCATAAATCTTTAGGTGCAACTAAATATTTAATATTAAATTCAACCACAGCATCTGTTACTTCAAACACAAGATGGAATAATGTTGAGCCTACATCAAGTGTTTTTACAGTTGGAAGTTCTGGAGATGTAAATAATAATGGAGAAACTGTTGTAGCCTACTGCTTCGCAGAGAAAAAAGGGTACTCAAAATTTGGAAGCTACACAGGGAATGGAAGTACTGATGGACCATTTATTTACACAGGATTTAAACCAGCTTGGGTTATGTGTAAAGTAACAAGTGCAACTGATAGTTGGGTTGTGTATGATAATAAAAGAGACACATTTAATGTAACTGAACAAATATTAAGACCAAATACAAGTGGTGCAGAGGGTACTGAATCAGGTGCAAAGATGGATTTATTATCAAATGGTTTTAAATTAAGAGGTTCTGGTGGTGGTCTTGGTCAAACAAATTCGTCTGGTGCATCATACATCTACATGGCATTTGCTGAAAATCCCCTAGTCGGAACAAATAACATCCCAGCAACGGCGAGGTAGCCGTGTTTTTTGGTGCAACTTCCTTTGCAGCAGCAGCCTTCTCTGATGTAGGCTTTAATCCTAATGCATTCGTTAGTGTACTAGGTTCACAGATTAATCAATCTAATAATACAGTTACAACTATCGGTAAAGCTTTAGTTCTACCGACAGGGATACAAAACAATTTTTCAATTGGTAATATTGAAATCAGAGTTAATCAAACAGTATCTCCAACAGGTCAACAATTAAATTTCTCTACAGGAACTGTTACCGTTTCTGCAGATGCTAATTTTGGTGTTACCGGTAATCAATTTAATTTTACAACAGGTACAGTTAACGTAGCAGATGTTGTTGGTGTATCTGGTAACAGATTGAATCTTAACACAGGTACAGTTGCAACAATTGGTAAAGCAACTATCTTACCTACTGGATCAAGAATTAATACTGATACAGGTACTGTTACTTTTGCATTTAAATACAATGTCACTGGATCAAGAATCAATACAGATACTGGAACAGTCACAACAACAGCAGATGCAAATATCTTACCTACTGGTTCAAGAATCAATGAATCTACTGGAGAAGTTACAATTATTGCAGGAGCTACTATTACTCCTTCAGGAAGTGGTGTTGAAATTGCTATTGGAGATGTTACAACTAAAGCAAATGCAACAGCTATTGTTACAACCAATAGACAGAATCTATCAACAGGGACAGTAACTGTTCAAGCAAAAGCAACAGTATTACCAGCAGGTAGTGAATTAGATATTGGAACAAGTATGGTAAATGTTAAAAAATGGGATGGAATTGTACCAGGTGCAAGTCAAACTTGGGTACCCGTTCAAACGAGTAGAGGTTCATAATGTTTTTTGGAGCAACCACATTTGCAGCAGCACCTTTTGCCGGAGTCGGTATTGTTAATATTACTGTTCAACCGACAGGTACTCAAGTAAATGTAGCAATAGGTAATACAACTATTGGATTAGTTACCACTGTTCCTGTAAATGGTAATCAAATAAACCTTGCAACTAACACCATAGATGTGATAAACTGGAACCCAATAATTCCAGGAGCAACTGGTGTTTGGATTCCAATAGATCCAGATAACCCATAAGGAGAATAAATGGCATCAAGTACGTCAAACGATTTAAAATTAGAACTCATTACTACCGGTGAAAAATCAGGTACATGGGGAACTATTACAAATACAAACTTACAAATTTTAGAACAAGCAGCATCAGGATATTTATCCTTAGCGGTAGGATCAGCTGATGTAGCATTATCTTTAGCTAATTATGCAACATCAAATGGTAAAAATTTATACTATAAATTAACGGGTACTCTAACTGCAAATAGAACGGTTACTATGCCAGATAGTGCTGAAAGAGTTTTTATAGTTGAAGATGCAACAGATAGATCTTCTTCTCTATATACTTTAACAGTTAAAACAGTTTCAGGGACAGGACTTACTTTACCAGTTGGATCAACTACAGTTTTATATTCTGATGGAACTAATATTACAGGCAAATTACAAACTAAAGGATACATTACACCGGGAGCAACATATACAACAGTTAATGGTGATCAAGTATTAGTGGATACATCAGGAGGTGGTATTGGTGCACCAGTTACAATTAATTTACCCGTATCCCCTGCAATAGGTGATGAAGTTCATTTTATAGATTCAGGTAATAACCTTGCATCAAACAATTTAACAATAGGTAGAAATAGTTCTAATATTTTAGGCTCTGCTTCTGACTTAGTAGTTTCTACAAACACAGCGGCATTTACTTTAGTTTATGTTAATGCAACAAGAGGCTGGGTCTACAAAGATAATATATAGGAGCTAAAATATGGCTCTAATTGATTTTAAAGTCTTACCAGGAATAGACAAA
>Ga0196895_1000409_pt1 | contig 4534 bp, 7 predicted proteins | sample VirMetDEL_Aug_30_FD_166408 | JGI IMG/M metagenome (GOLD analysis project Ga0196895, IMG submission 166408) | Aqueous microbial communities from the Delaware River and Bay under freshwater to marine salinity gradient to study organic matter... | ecosystem: Environmental > Aquatic > Marine > Coastal...
TTTTATCTCCACAACTGATCTTTATCATCCCAATAGGTGGATTCTTCAAACTCTATTTCTTTTTCAGGGTTGTCTTGTATGCAATCAGATAAATCACTAGTTAATTTAGCATCTGGAAAAGTTGCCATAATGCCTCTAGCTGCTACTTTATGATCTCTGTATATCCCAGATATTTGACCGTTTTCAGATTCATCTAAACATAGATTAGCTGTTGGCACAGTAATAAACTTAATAGGCATTTGTTCATCACCTTCTAGCACTAACATAGCGCCAGTTCCAACAGCCAAATCATAATACATCTCACCGACTGCAACTGAAAAGTTAGAGCTGTTTAATGTTGAGAATAGTATATCTGTAACTAATTCTAATATTTTGTTTACTTCTTGTTTACGCTCTGGTGGAATTGCTGGCCCTGCTTTTAATTCAGCCCATTTGGTAAAAGGAGGAGTTAAAGCTGACTGCATGCGATTAACAAAGCCATTAACTGCCATAATACCAGCAGAATCAAAAACTTTGTCCATTTTAATTTCACCTTGCGAACGCCTATTATACAAGTTTCTTTGCGGTAACGCCAACTCATAAGCGCCTTCAAACAAAGCTTTATATTGCAACTGCACGCCCTTTGCTGTGTTTATTCTTTTCTTTAATTGCGTTATATTTAGCTCAGCCATTATTCGGTATCAAATAATTCAGTTGTATCTATTTCTAGCTCTTTGCATCTTTTAAGAAAGTCGGCTTTCCTTGTGAAAGTTTCCATATCATCATATTTAGTTTCCATAACATTATTTTTTTCAATTACCCCATAGTGTGATGGCGGGTGTTGTCCGTTATAAGCTATGTAGTAAGTGGTCCTTGTTGGCTTTTCAATTATACTATTCATATTACTAGTCCTCCATCTATAAATCCCCAGCTGTCATCTTCTATTATTGCAACCTTTGCAACTAATCCTGACGCATTATATTTTGAGGTGCCAAAGTGAATATTAACACCATCAAATAAATTTAATTGTTCCCAAGCTATTAAAGTTCCACTATAATTTGCAATTGACAGCTGACCTCCTTGTAAAAAATTTGTACCAGAAGTTATATATTGAGCATTCCAATCAGCCATACTAAAATCTAAACTAGTGCATTGTCTAAAAGTATTATTTAGAGTAAGATTTTTGCCAAAACGCCATTCTCCAAAATCTTCTGTCATAGAACTGCAATTATAAAAAGTTTCATTAACTCCAGTCGCCTTCTCCATATTTGAAATTGTCATGCTTGGAAATTTTACTATAGACGAGCAGTCCCTAAACAGCCTAAAAAGACCACCTTGTGCAAGCACATATTTGTCTGTTGCTGGCATTGTAACATTGCTGCACCCATAAAAATGCGCATTAGAAGTTTGATATTTTAAATCTCCCCATTGCCTGACTTCAAGAAGTTTCAGCCTATCGTTAGCATTCGCAAATCTAATAATAGTAAAAAGCCCATATATTCTCACCTCGTATTCTCCAGCCGCAGGATAAGTATGAGTCCATTTCGGGTCATCATAGGCTGTAATGTAATCAGATGTGTTATCGCCCCAATCTACCCAACAATTATAGGAACCGTTACTACCTGTCGGAATTGCAATTTGATCACTATTTGATACTCCTGCATTATCTGTTTTCCAGTAGGTAATAAAAGCGTTACTATCTTCACACAAATTTTTTGAGCAAGGTAATTCTATAGGATGAGATATTGGGCTTTGAACTGCATTAACCATTAATTTTCTATAGTATTTCCAAATTTTTGAACCCAAACTTGACTGTCTTCCGTACCACCGTCTACAGTTCTTCTTGCTCTAAATATTGGCGGCAAATCCATAGTAAACAAATCGTTTGTCTGAATAGCTTTATATGTTACAAAAGATAGAGAGCTTTCAAGCTTTCCCTCAAGCACTATAGTGTCGCCAGACCCAACCTCTATTTGAATGTGCGCTTTTTTTAGCGTTTGTTCTCTTTCTGTAATTGTTTGCGTGTCGCCAGTGTCACCGCTTGTCGTATCAAGTATTTTAGTGATGCTTCCAGTTACTTCATTTACCATATGATTTATTTAATAGTTATTTGTAAATACAACACATAGTTGTAAACCTCGATAATATTTATGCAAGAGTTTATTAACCAAGTGTTGACTGCACGCCAAGAGCCGAGCCAGTAAGAAGGCTTCTTCTCCCAATTCTGCCACTTGCTGCTAATCTTTGTTGTTGTCTAAACTCTGTTGCTTGTTCTGCTTCTTTTGCTGTTTGTATAGCTGCAATTTCTGCCTGCCTTTCTTTTTCAGCTCTTGCTATATTTTTTGCTCTTGTTTCTGCCCTTCTAGCTGTCATTGCTTGTTTATGTGCCGAGACCGCTTGACCTGCTGCCCCTGCTGCTGCCAATCCTAATGTAACGGCTGTTGTTGCTGCTGCCATTATAAAACCTTTAAATAGTTATAAACTTGATCCGTTCTAACAAACCCAAGTTTTCTGAAACGAATAGCTAACCCAGCGTTATTAGTGGATGAAAAGATAAACTTGTAACCTTTATTTTTAGCAAGTTCTATAAGCTTAGTCAATAACAACGTTATAGCATGCCTTCTTATTTCCTTATTTGTGTCATAATTTGCAATAGTAAATTCTAAGGCAGCTATTTTTGAATTGGTAAGATATATAAATCCTGCGCAAATCTTTTCTCCTTCATATTCTACAACTAAACCTGTATCTGTAGGTAATATTTCCACTGGTGGGCATACCCATTCACCCGTTGCATAATGGTTATACCATTTCTGTAAATCTTTATAGTCTTCCTCTCTGTAATTTCTACTAATCATAGACACCCCAATTTGAATTTGCTTGTACTGTATTGCTTACGCCATATCTAGCCTTAAATTCTTTGTTTGCTACATTAAAAGCAAATGTTAAGGCTAAAGCATCGCCTAAATCTGGTGACTTACCTAATCGTTTTTTTATGCTTTCTTTCTTCTCTAATAACAATCTACTTGATGAATCAAAGCTATATTCTGGTGCTTGTATATCTGAATGCAACGCGTCGATATCTTCTATCTTTACCGTTCCATTGTTTAGCCATTCTTTCATTCTATCCCACATCTCAGCGCGTTTGTTTGCGTATCTATCGCCATTATCTGCCTTTTGTCCAAAATTTACCGCTGTTACTACTTGATTAAAACCTAATTCCCTTAATCTGTCATAAACACCTGCGCCAATTCCTCCAACGTCTATAAATATTTTGTCTGGCTTTTCGTTATTTATAATTTGTACTAGTCGTCCTGCAACTTGCATTGTGTCTAAACCTTCAAACATTTCATGTTTATATTGCACTCTACCAGCTCGATACACAATGGCAGTTTTATCTTTTCCTTTCCATGCAGGGTCAACACCAATTACTTTAATATCGTCTGCATGTACATTTTCTGCCTTTCTTGCATTCATAATCACTTCAGAAGATATTAAGCTATTATCACTTGATGTTTGAAACGCCTCAACAGCCGTTGCAGGATATTCTTGCTTAAACTGCCACAGTCCGCCTGCAAAGTTATTTATCTTGTTTCTTCGCCATGCTATTTGTTTGTCATCTAGCTTATAAAGGGTTTTATATTCCATCTCTTCGCTAGTAAGTACAAAGTCTTTAGGTAATTCTAACCTGTATTCATCTTGCCAAAACCACGGGACAAAGATCATTTGATACTCGCTTTCACCTGCAAGGGCTGCAATAGACATCTTATGAAACATATTACCAATTCCATTAGCAGTCGATTCTAATATTATCTCAGTATTTTTTGTGTCTGGCACAGTTTGCATTATACCAGAACTTATTTCATTTGTATTTTTCCAGAATGCAACTTCTGAGCCATGCAACAACTGTATAGTGTCTGAACGTCCAACACTGCCACTTCCTGCGGTTCCTATTGCATAACCACTATCAAGCGTTGAGAATACAAGCTCTGAGGAGTTAGAAACTCCTGTAGTTGCCTTCATTGGCTCAGGCATGTTGTCATGATATCTATGTACAAGCTTATACAGATTTTTTGTTGCATCGTCTAGATGCGTTAAGATAAATACTTTTGTTCCTAAGCTGTGAGTCACTTGGTGATAATATCTTGCTGCAACGTACGTGCTGCAACCTTGTTGTCTTCCCTTTAAAATTATAGCTCTTACTTTCCCTGTAAGTAATTTCTGTTTCTCTAGCTTATCATGAATGTATTTCTGCGCCTTATTGAGCTTAAATGGCTCTATTGCACTGTTTTTAGTTCTAATCTTTAAACATCTTTCGGCATAGTAGGGAAAGTTTTGTTTAAATTCTCTAAAAAGTTCTTGTTCATTCATTTTTTAACACTCGTTAAATCCATCACTTGCAAAAGAGGCGTTTAAGCACTCTGTGAAACTTTTATATTTGTTGCTTCTTTTGTATTTTAAAAAAGCTTTTATAAAACACTTAAAAACACAAGCTTTTGAAAGCCCCGTTTGTTCTGATATATGCTGATATACTTTTTCAAGGTCGTTTTGTTTTTTT